>ERZ808274.8-NODE-8-length-124201-cov-13.366593_pt1 | contig 124201 bp, 100 predicted proteins | sample MGYA00521277_ERZ808274 | MGnify/ENA primary metagenome ERZ808274 (study PRJEB31516, sample SAMN03275597) | gut metagenome | biome: mammalia-associated habitat; material: feces | host: Papio cynocephalus | place: Kenya | collected 2012-07-28 ... | reverse complement strand
TTGAGTGTTTTTTCCAATTTTTTCACTAACTTTGCACTTGCTTGTTGAATCTACGAATGTCACTGCCGAACAATTTGACAAAAAACAGGCTAAATGGGCAAAAGCAGGTTGGATAGTTTTTGGTATTGGCATTGTTATAAGCATTATTATATTCTTTGTTTATTGCTATGCCATAGGCGAAATGTATAATTATTAAACAATACCCTTTATCATCCACATCCGGTTTTATTCGAGTTAGTAACAAGAAAATTCTCAAAATTCCATCTTTTATAAGATTCTCCCCCGTTTGGAGACCGACGGCATTACGCTATCGGTCTCAAAATTGTATTTATGCCCACAAAATGCCTCCAATTGCCCGCATAAAAAGCCTCAAACTTGCATACATGAGAAAAAAGCAGTAACTTTGCGCGCATAGATATGCCGTACTTGTGAAACGTTTCTTCTACATATTGGGTGTGGTGCTTGTCAGCCTGTTACTGGTGGGGACTATGCTGGTTTGCGTACTGACGAGCGACAAGGTGGAAACGGCAGCGGTACGGCTTGTAACAGCGGAATTGAGCCGCGGACTGGGTACCGAAGCCCAAATAGGCAGCGTGGAATATCGATTTCCCGCACGCCTGCGTATCCGCAACATCTATCTCGCAGACCAACAGGGTGATACCCTACTCTACTTGGATGAGATTTATGCCCATTTCCGCCCACTCCCGCTTTGGAAAAACGAGATACGTTTCTCCCGTGTGGACGTACGCGGTGGTGTGGCAAACATCTATCGCATGCCCGATAAACAATACAACTATCAGTTCCTTGTTGATGCATTCCATTTGGATCAGGAACGCACTCCGTTCCGCTCTTTCCTATCGGTGCGCGACATTCGCATAGAGCAGATACGCGCCCGCTACGAGGACTATCAGGCGAACTTGGATCATGCCTATATGGACTTGTACCATTTTACGCTTGATTCGCTTGATGCCGAGGTGCGCAGCCTGACGGTGGCTGTACAGAACCCGACCGACCAACTATGCGTGGAAGACCTGCAGGCACGGCTTGTGTACAACGACACCCTGCTCGCTATGCCGCGCCTGTATGTCCGTCTGCCCAAGTCGGAATTGGACGCAAGCGGGGTGCAATGTACAATGAACAAAGAACAATGGACAAAGAACCAAGAACATAACGGGCATTGTACAATCGACCATTCGACGAAAATAGGGCATTTGCTTACAGAGGGTAACACCGTCAGTTTGCATATTACCCATGCGGAAGTTACCCCATGCGATTTGGCACTGGTGGCACCTGCCTTGCGTACTCTGGACAAACCTGTACGCATAACAGGCGACATCGCCGGTACGCTGGATAGTATTCAGGCGCAAAACTTGTCTCTCTATTACGATAACCAACGCCTTTTCCTTGGGGCATTGACGGCACTCGGGCTGCCGGACATCAGCGACCCGTATCTGAAAATGAGTTGCCAAGATCTGTTCGTCAATGCACGTCTGCTACAGGATTTCTTAAGCGACCTGAATAACCGCCCTTACCACCTCGCCAAAGAGGTACACCGTTTGGGCGATATACACTACCGCGGACAGATAGACGGACGCCTGCACGATATGACCCTGCGTGGGGCGTTCCGCACTGCTTTGGGGGTGATCACCACCGACGGGCAACTGCAATCCGATTCCGTATTTGATAACTTAGCCTACAATGCCCGCGTAGCGACCAAGCGTTTTCAACTCGGCAAACTATTGGGTAGTACAGACTTGGGGCCTATCTCGTTGGATGTCCGTTCTCGCGGGAAGGTGGTGTCAGGAAAGGCTTCCGGCAACATCGATGCCCATATCCGCAACCTGACCTACAAAGGCTATACCTACCGGGAACTGCGTGCCAAAGGACAATTCCGTCCGCAAAAGTTTGATGGTACATTCAGCATCAACGACGAGAACATCGAGATGTATTTCTCAGGTTTGGTGAATCTTGCGCACAAACAACCCGACATCAACTGCGACCTGCATTTGGTACGTCTCCGCCCGGGCGTGCTGCAACTGTCGCCAAAATTGGAGAAAATGGAAATTAGCAGCACAATGGCGGTAAACCTCAGCGGGCGCAATCTCGATGAGATGAATGGTTATCTGGTCATCGACTCCACCCGCTTGCGCAACGCCAACGACTCCGTGCTGATGAACCAACTCAAACTCATCGTCCAGACAGGCAAACGCCAACAGAAACAAATACACCTGACAAGCGACTATCTGACAGCGGGCGTTAATGGGCATTTCCGCTATACAGAACTACCCGATATGCTCTTGCGCCAGGCTGTGCGTTACCTGCATAGTGCCTTCACTGCCAAAGAACAGCATCGTATCCGCCAAACGCAACCTACTAATGCGCAGATTGACTGGTATATCTATGGACATAAACTGCGGGCATTGCAGCGTGTACTGCAGTTGCCTGTCCGTATCAGCGACCAACCTGTCATCAAAGGTTTCCTGCACGAAGACAAAAATATCTTCGGGCTGATGGTGTATGCCCCGGGCATACGTATCAACGGAAAAACTATACAAAACATCACCCTTTCGCTTGATAATATCGGAAACACTGCCAATCTCTCTATGGCTGCCGAAGCACTGAATATGGGGGCAATGCTCCGTGCTACGGCGGCGGGCGACTCGCTCTCCACCCACCTCACACTACACCAGACCGACTCGGCGGAGCACATCTATGGCGGCGACATCCGTATGCTGACCCACTTTATGCAATATGCGGGTAAACCGTTGATAGATATTCATATACAGCCGTCCGAGTTTCAACTGCGCGACTCAATCTACACCATCAGCGACAGCCGTATTTCCTATTGCGTAGCCGATACCACGCTCGGTATCCAAAACTTCAACGTCCAAGCCGCCCACCAGTTTGTCCGTGCTTCGGGGATGGCTTCCGCACGTGCCACCGACTCGCTTCGTATCGAATTGGGCAATATCGATGCCGGCTATGTACTGCCGTTTGTACTGCCCGAAAAAGCACTCAAATTAGGCGGAAGTCTGACCGGATGGGCTACACTCTATAGTCTGTTCTCCAAACCGGTCTTTGAGGCAGATGTACGTCTCGATTCTGCCCTGCTCAACGATACCTACATGGGTGATGCGGTCGCTACCGTGGTCTTGGATCGCATAACAAAAGATATTGTTATCAATGGTGATGTGGTCAAAAACTCACGCCTGTTGGCTCATGTGGACGGCAATGTGGAGACCGGAAAAGGCAAATGGGGACTGATGATCTACCCCGACTCTATACCGCTCGGGTTTATCAACCATTGGACACAGGGAATCATCAGCGACATCTCCGGTTACGGAAGCGGCGTGGTACACGTATTCGGCGAACGCGAAGGCGACATCAAGCGGACATGGGTGGAGACACGCGCAAAAGCCATTGATGCAGGACTGACTATCCCCTATACAGGGTGTCGCTACTATCTCAACGACTCGGTCTTTATGGATTCCACATCCATCCGGTTCGACCACCTCGACCTCTATGACGAGGAGGGACATCGACTGCACCTGAATGGCAAATTGACACACAACCTATTCAACGATTTCAAATACAATTTTGATATACAGGTCTTTGATGCACTGGCATTTAACCTGCCCGACAAAGCGGGCGAGATGCTGCAGGGACGTGTCTATGCCAATGGCGATGCACACATCAAGGGCGACACCGAGGAGGTGAAAATTACCGCTAATGCCCGCACCATAGGAAAATCGCGCTTCCGCTTCTCGATTGACTATGCTTCTTCTGCAGGGGACAACAATTTTATCACTTTTGTGGATCATAATGCTGTCGTCAAACAGCGTCCGCAGGACGAAGATGAAGAAGACAGCCTGCGAGAAGAATTGGCAAAAATAGAGTCTTCCATACGCGTGCAGATGGCACTCAATGTCGAGGCAGATCCGCACCTGCTTTTCCAACTGATGCTCGGTGAACGCAACGGCGATATGATCCAGGCGCGTGGCGACGGGGCTATCCGGTTCACCTACGACTCGCAGAACGATAATATCCGCCTTATGGGTAACTACAATATCCAACAGGGGTCGCTCGATTTTACGGTCGGCAATGTCATTCATCGCCAGTTCACCATCGCCGAGGGAGGCAATATCTTGTGGTCGGGCAACCCGATAACTCCGCAACTGAACGTTACCGCCAAATACCGCGTTACTGCCAGTCTGAAAGACCTGTTCGGCAGCGAAATCAGCCAATTAGCCACCACGCGTACCAATGTACCTGTCAATACGTGCCTTACGATGACTGGCAACCTGATGCAGCCCACCCTGCGTTTCGGCATCGAACTGCCATTGTCTGACGAAGCCATACAAAGCCAGGTGCAGTCTGTCATCAACACCGACGAGATGCTGATGCGTCAGGTGGTGTATCTGCTTGTCTTCGGACGGTTCTTTACTCCTGAATATATGTCCAACTCGCAATATTCAGGACTCAACGACACCTATTCGCTGCTTTCGTCCACTATCACCGGACAGATCAACTCATGGCTGAGCAAACTGACTAATGTCTTTACGATGGGAGTGAATATCCGTACCGACGGCGAAGGCGCAGACGCCTCACAGGAATACGAAGCACAGTTCCAGTTGCAGCCTGTGGATCGTCTCGTTATCAATGGCAACGTGGGATACCGCTACAACGACATCGCCAACCAGCCCTTCTTCGGCGATCTCGATGCCGAAGTAATGCTCACCGAGGACGGCAAACTGCGTCTCAAAGCCTACACCCACACTGTGGACAAATACTCCCTCCGCCAGGCTAACACTATCCAGGGAGTCGGCTTCGTTTGGAAACACGATTTCAACTGGCCGACCAAAGAGGATTTGCAGCAACACAAAGCCGGGCGCGAGCAGCGCAAAGCCGAGCGGCAAGCCGCTAAAGAGGCAAAGAAAACCGCTAAACTACAAAACGATTCAACGCAAATAACTTCCCATAAATAATGCTGATTAAGACATACGGTGCAGCACCTGTCGGCATAGATGCTGTCTTGGTAACAATAGAAGTACACGCTGTACCTGGATTCGATTTTACCCTCGTCGGGTTGCCCGATAATGCCGTCAAAGAGTCGCACGAGCGTATTCTTGCTGCTCTCAATGTAAACGGCTATGAGTCCCCTAAGCGGGCTTTCACTATCAATATGGCACCCGCCGACATCAAGAAAGAAGGTGCCGCCTACGATCTCCCGCTTGCCATAGGTATCCTGGCGGGCGAGGAGAAAGTGAAATCCGCCCTGTTGGATAAGTTTATGCTAATGGGCGAACTGAGCCTCGATGGTTCCCTACAACCCATTCGCGGGGCTTTGCCTATTGCGCTTTGTGCACGCAAGGAAGGATTTCGCGGACTGATACTACCCGCCGACAACGCCTGCGAAGCCGCCGTAGTGGATGGTTTGGAGGTCTATGGCATGAAGACGATTCTTGATGTGGCGCGTTTTCTCAATAGCGAGCAGCAGTTTGAGCCTGTCCGCGTGGATACCGACTTGCTCTTCCGCGAGGAAGCCTTTTCTACCGATCTCGATTTCGCCGATGTGCGCGGACAGGAGAACGTGCGCCGGGCTATGGAGGTGGCGGCGGCCGGCGGGCATAATATGCTGATGGTCGGTCCTCCGGGTGCGGGCAAGTCCATGATGGCAAAACGTCTGCCCTCTATCCTTCCACCACTCACGCTCGAAGAAGCACTCGAAACCACTAAGATACACTCCGTGGCTGGTCTGCTCAATCGCCGTGCCGGCAACACCGAGTCGCTTATCGTGCGCCGTCCGTTCCGTAGTCCGCACCATACCATCACCGATGTGGCACTCGTTGGGGGAGGAAGCAATCCGCAACCGGGCGAAATCAGTCTGGCACACAACGGAGTATTGTTTCTGGACGAACTGCCCGAGTACAAACGTACCGCCCTTGAGGTGATGCGTCAGCCGCTCGAAGACCGCAAAATCACCGTCGCACGCAGCAAGATGTCGGTCGAATATCCTGCCTCGTTTATGCTCGTGGCGGCTATGAACCCCTGCCCGTGCGGGCATTATGGAGAAAATAACCCCGCACACCCGTGTACGTGTACGCCCGCGCAGGTACATAGATACTTGAGCCGGGTCTCAGGACCGTTGCTCGACCGTATCGACATCCAGTGCGAGATCCAAGCCGTGCCGTATGACCAACTTCGCACGCTCCAACAGGGGGAGTCGTCTGCCGATATCCGTCAGAGGGTCGTAGCGGCACGCCGTATTCAGCAGGAGCGTTTTGCCGGTACTGCCGTCCATTGCAATGCACAGATGACCCCGCAAATGCTACGCCAATACTGCCCCGTTGATGCCGAAGGCGATAACCTCCTTTCCTACTCTATGAACCGTCTCGGTTTGTCTGCACGCGCCTACGACCGTATTCTCAAAGTCGCCCGCACCATTGCCGATTTGGCGGGGGAAGAAAATATCTCCGCACGCCATCTCCTCGAAGCCATCGGCTATCGCTCCCTTGATCGCTCCACTTGGGCTGGATAATTCCGATAAGATAAAAAATAAAGAATTAATTATGCATAAATTATGCACTTTATGCAATTCCTATACCTCCATAATACCGATTACGTAGAAAAGACGTAGAAAGGACGTAGAAAGAATTGGCTTTTATAGATAGGATAAGCCGCTTTTTTATGCACTATATTCATTATTTATGCATTTTTATTGCATATCCGTTCCGCTTATGATTCATACCCTTTTTACCATATTTTTGAGCGTTTACTTTGTCAGTTTTACCGACAAAGCGAGTTCCGCACCTGTCCCTTTTTCGGAGCGGGCGCAAGAGCAGCGTACCCGCTGGAACATCCCTACCGATTCGCTCGACTACACCGTATCGCCGCTCTATCTCGATAGTATTCAGCGGCTTGGTGGAAAAATTCACCATACCTCCCGTTGGCTCAATGGTGCCACCATAGAGATGACGTCCCAAACGGCACAACGAGTTTCCGCATGCCGTTTTGTACAATCCGTCGAGATGACACGCGACAATACACAAACCAACGCCTTTATCCTACGGCGCAAGCAGCCACAGATCGACTATGGTCAGTCGCAGGAGCAAATAGACCTGTACAACCTGTCCCCACTCCACCAAGCGGGTTTCGAGGGACAAGGCATACTCATGGCGGTTTGCGACGGCGGTTTTTACAATGCCCATACCGCCTCTTTTTTAGACCAAACACACCAACTCGGACATTTTGACCTGACCGACGACACCTATGATTTTTTCAGCCAAACAGGTGAACATGGTATAGAGTGCTTGAGCGTCATTGCGGGCAAGACCGATAATTTCTACGGCTCTGCCACCCGTGCGGATTACTACCTTATGCGCTCCGAGGAAAACGACACCGAGAGCCCCAAAGAGATGGACAACCTCATTGCCGCTCTTGAAAAAGCAGACAGCCTCGGCGTAAACATTCTCTCCATCTCGTTGGGCTACTACGAGTTCGACAATGCCCGATGGAATCTCACCTATGCAAATATGGATGGCACAACCACCCGTTGTTCTCGCGCCGCCACTATTGCCGCCCGAAAGGGTATGCTCGTCTGTGTGGCAGCGGGCAACGAGGGAAACAAACCGTGGTATTACATCGATGTGCCCGCCGATGCAGATAGCATTCTCGCTGTCGGAGCCGTTACGCCGCAAGGCAGTATCGCCGGCTTTTCTTCGCGCGGACCGAGTAGCGATGGACGCACTAAACCCGATGTTTGTGCCGTAGGTGCCGGCACCTGTCTGCTACACCCCGACCGCACTTCGCCTTTCTATGGCAACGGAACCAGTTTCGCCTGCCCGCTCATTGCCGGTATGGCGGCTTCGCTCTGGTCGGCTCTCCCCGATGAAAATGCAATGCAAATCCGCAGCCGCATCATCCGTTCTGCCAACCGCTACATTTCCCCTGACAATGCCTATGGCTACGGCATACCCGATGCATGGGCGGCATATACTGGTACAACCGCCCTCCCCATCGTGCAAAGCACGTACAAAGCGTATAAAACACTCATCAATAATGAGATACACATCATTATTGACGGGCAAACGTATGATTTATTAGGAAGAAAATTGGGAAATGTTCCCTGACAAACAGACACAAAAAAAGGGTAAGCGAACTACATCGCACCGCTACAACCTCCTACCCTTGCTTCGGTCAAGACCTGGGGGAATTCAAAGGGAGCTGGTCGTGTAGGACTTACCCTCGTTATCACCAACAAAATTCACCAACGTATGGAAACGAACACACGATTGGACTGCAAAGGTAACACATTTATTTCATATACACAAATCTTTTTTCAAAAAAGTGCTGACAGACTTCATTATATCGCGTATCAAAGCCGAACTGCCCTTCGTTCCTAACGAGGAAAAGGGGAAATTGTTCGATTTGCTCGGGCAGTTTCTGATTTCTACCGACCCGCAGAAAACTTTTATCCTCCGCGGATATGCCGGTACAGGTAAGACCAGCGTGGTCAGTGCTTTGGTTCGTGCCCTCGAGAAACTACGCCAACCTTGTGTGCTGTTAGCCCCTACAGGACGCGCCGCCAAAGTGATAGCCAAATACTCGGAACGCCCGGCATACACCATCCATAAATACATCTACCGCCAAAAGCAATTGGGTACAGACAGTTTCTCTCTTGCAGCCAACCTGCACAAACATACCCTCTTTATCGTGGACGAGGCTTCTATGATTTCCGCTTCACACCAAGCCGTCTCTGCCCAAACTGGCAATCCGGCCTTTGGCACAGGCAATCTGCTGGACGACCTCATCCGTTATGTCTATTCTAGTGATGGGTGCAGCCTGCTCCTTTTAGGCGATGACGCCCAGTTACCCCCAGTCGGTTCGCAAGACAGCCCCCCCCTCAATCCCGATTATATACGTGGTTACGGACTCAATGTCAGTACATTCAGTCTCACACAAGTAGCACGACAAGCACTCGACTCGGGTATTCTCAACAATGCTACCCGCCTGCGCACCCTGCTGCAAGACCTACCCCGCACCACATTGGAGGATCTGCAACCCGTTTTTGGCACTGATGTAATCAACCTGCAAGGCACTGATATAGTTGAGGCTTTGGAGCATAGTTACCGTGAAGCGGGCGATGAAGACACACTTATCATCACCCGCAGTAACAAACGTACCAACCTTTATAACCAAGGTGTACGTGCTCGTATCCTCTGGAAAGAAGATGCCATCTCATCTGGCGACCGGCTGATGGTCAGCAAGAACAACTATTTCTGGACACAGGACTACGACGACCTGCCTTTCCTCGCCAACGGCGACACTCTCGAAGTGGTGCGCCTGCGCAACGAGCATGAGATGTACGGTTTCCGGTTTGCCGAAGCCTCGCTCCGCTCGGTGGACTACGACTGGGAGATCGATGCCCTGCTGTGGCTTGATACCATCACTACCGACACCCCCGAACAGAACTACTCGCTCCAACAGACGCTTTTTAGCCGTATTGCCGAAGATTATCCCGAGATACGCAACCACAGAGAAATGCTCAAGAAAGTGTACGAATCTCCCTATTACAATGCCTTGCAAGTGCGTTTTGCCTATGCCGTTACCTGCCACAAGGCACAGGGCGGACAATGGAAACACGTTTATATTGACACTGGAAATATAGCCCGGGACGAAGAGCGGATGAACAACCCTCAAGAACGCCGCGAATACATCCGCTGGCTCTACACAGCCCTCACCCGCGCCACCGAGAAAGTCTATTGGATTGGCTGATTACCTATTAGCCCCATTGGACTTATTAGGCTTATTGGACTTATCAGACTTATTGGACTTATTAGCCCTATTGCTCTCCTCTTAGAACCCAAAGGAGAAACCTACCATAGCGGTAAAATTCCGCCCTTGGTAATACACGGGGCAGAACTTATTCAGGTAATACTGCGCTGTGCATTTCTCTCCGGCATCCTCACTGACAATCGTCTGCTCCAGGTTATCATACCCTCGTGCATTATTGTACGTGAGGTTCACACGCAAGTACATATTCGGGTGTACCTCATAGATACCATCCAATGCCACTTCATCATTGCGATAAATAGCCTTGTCAAAAGGTTTCTGGGCGATGGTCTGACTGATACCGCCTTCCTTCCCGCCTCCGCGCAGATAGGCGTATGAGTTGTATTTCGTATCGTTGGTGTAACTGAGTTTCAAGCGCATACCGCGTATCGGACGATATGCCAATTCTACATATATCGATTGCGCATTGTCCCCCATATAATGCCCCATATTGTATCCGTTGCTTGCCCACGTCAGCACATCTATCGAATGGGTATAGCACGCTATGTACGAGCGCATAAACTCTCCTTTCAGACTCAGCCCCTTCAGCGGCCATCCCGACCAATTAAAACCTACCAAATAAGACACAAGGTTGTTCTCAGGGTTGGATTTCTTTAGTCGAGACAACTTGAACTCGTCCACATAAATAGAGGTGTAGAGTTGGATATGATCCCACGGTCGTACTGACAGCGATCCGAACAACTGCGAGTTCTGGTTCTCCACGTTCTTCAGCCCTTTTGTCAGTAGGTGGTCGAGCGATTTATAGAAAGCAATCGGAATGAAATACGCCGCCTGTACATTCCGTTCGGCATAGACAATAGAATTGCCAAACGAGAAAGAGACATATTTGATCGGCGTGAAAGTAAACATATTCGCCGCCATAAACTTGTTGGCAGGGCGATAATGTTTGTATGTGCCGCCCGTAGTGGTATTCTCCACGTAGTAGTTGGTCGAATCCAGCACATTCGACACAAGCCATGCATGGAAATAGTCGAACTGGAACCAGTGGCAAGGCGTAAGTTGCAGCGAGAGCATCGGCACTGCGGGGTTGCGTCCCGATAGGATGTTCGAGCAGTGGTAACTGTCGCCCCAGCGGATATTCTCCCGCTGCAAAGCAATACTTCCCCACCATGAATAAAGCGAGATACCACCTTTCGAATCCGAGAAATCACCTCCGTAGTTTGCCTCTTTGTACTGCACTCCGGCGAGGTTGTTCAGATAGTCCGGTTTCGTTATTTGCGCACCATCAATCTTGGCATAGTCATCGGCGAAATACTTGTCGCTCAATGCCGCTGTACCATTATACGATATATCGCGCAGCGATCCCCATATACTCACGTGGTGCGCAATATCCATCTTTAGATCCGCCCCCCACCAACGCTTGATAATCAGTCCTTTCTTCGATCCGTACAAATCCATACCGAGTATAGGTTCTACCGACATCTTGAATAGTTTGTTCTTCGTCAGATACGAAAACTGCGGATTGGCAAGCGACAGGTTAAACGTGCGCCGGTCGGTATATTGCACGAAATTATTGGAGATAGTATCCCTCTCAAGTGCGAATACGTTCAGATAAAAAGCCAAGTCTTTCTTCTGCCGCTTATTGAGCAGACTATCCGCCTGCTGTGCCTCTACTAACATATCCGCCACCTGCTTGCGCGTGTAGGGGCGCACCGCCGTCTGGTGCGTAATGACCCCGTCCGTAATCAATTCGTCCAAATAGTCATACACCTCTGTGTACTGCATCGGAACAGGAATCGCCTGCGCCTGAACGTTTCGGCACACAAAAAAACACAACAGCACACTCCCTATCAAGCAAAGTGTACCATTGTGCAAACTATGTATATAGCAGTTCATCGATTTGTAAAAAGTGGCTTAACCACCGCTAATGCACTGCCAAGCCACCACAATCAATCGGGCTTATTTCTTCTTGTTGTAACGTGCATTGAGAGCAGACACCACCTCTGCGGTAATATCGTATCCGGCTGCGGCTTGGAGAATATTATCCTTGCCGGCATTGGCAAAAATCATTTGGTAGCGACCGTCCGCATTGAACTCACGCAGGAAATTGTTGATCGTGTCCGCCAACTGCATATTCAGTTTCTGGTTCTCTACCATAATATCATTGGTCAGTTTTGCCTCCAGTTCCTGCAGGTCGTTCTGTTTCTTGAGCAACTCCTGCTGTTTCTGCTCGGCACGGTCGCGGCTCATAAACGCTCCGTTCTCCAGTTTGCGCTGGAAATCTGCAGCCTCGCTTTGCAGCGTGCGGGCTTTGGTATTGAGTTTTAGGCGTGCATCTTCCTGTTTGGTCATCAGTTTGTCCGAAGCCTCGATAGCGAACTGATACTGCGTCAGCACCGAGTCAAGATTGAGGTATGCGATAGGCAGATTACCCTCTGTCAGAACCGCATTCTCCGTCGGAGCAACTGCCTTTTCTGCGGGTTTCTGTGTAAAAAAGAGAGCAAACAAGGCAATGACAGCTACTGCCAAAATAGCATCTACTACGATTTGTGTTTTGTTCATAAGTCTATATGTTTTTTACATTGATTTTTATGTTAGCATCGCGGCGTGCCTCGCGGTCTTGCGAAGTGGCGCAATGGATTCCTCGCTCACGCATACGCTTGTTCTCGCTGATATGCTGGCTTGAAAAACGCCCGTTCTTCTTGAGAATGATGCGCACGCAAAGCAAAGCAAAAGCAAGTCCGAGGAGGACTATTACAATCAGTATTTCTTTCATAGATACATACTATTGAGCGTACAAAGGTACAAATAAAATCGGAAATACAAAAGTAGAAACTATGTTTTCAGTGTTTTTGCACTCAAAAACACCCTTTTCCATATATATTTAAGGCACCGACTTGTGAAACATTGTTTTTTTTAGTACCTTTGTGCGTTATTTATGGGCGTTTGCCCCGTTATGTTTTTCACAAAAGAGATTATACTATGGCTACAACACAACAACAGAGCGGCACTCTATACAATGCGCTGACGGCAGGAAGTAAAATTATCGGCACCATCATTGCGGACTCAGATATCCGTATCGATGGTATCGTTGAAGGCGATTTGCAATGTACGGGGAAGGTCGTCATCGGCGAACAGGGCAGCCTCAAGGGTACCATTGCCTGCCAGAATGCGGAGATTATGGGTAAGTTGGACGGCAAAATAAATGTGGAGCATACACTCGCACTGCGCGCTTCCGGAAATATCAAAGGCGAAGTAAGCACCGGCACGCTGATTGTGGAACCCAATGCTATCTTCAACGGCACTTGCTCTATGAACACCAACAACAAATAATCCCCCTTTCCACCTAATATATCTAATCTCTAACCTCTAGACACATACCACTATGATTATCAAACCATTCCGCGGCATCCGCCCGCCAAAGACACTCGTTGAAAAAGTAAGCAGCCGTCCATACGATGTGCTCAATTCGGAGGAGGCACGCCGTGAGGCGGAGGGCAACCCGATGTCGCTCTACCACATCATCAAACCCGAAATCAACTTTGCGCCGGGTACCGACGAGCACGACCCGAAAGTATATACCAGTGCCGTGGAGCATTTCCGCGAGTTCCGCGAAAAAGGCTGGCTGGTGCAGGACCCGCAGGACAAATACTATGTCTATGCACAGACAATGAACGGGCGCACCCAATATGGTTTGGTAGTGGCTGCGTGGGTGGAAAACTATATGGAAGGGCGTATCAAAAAGCACGAACTGACCCGAAAGGACAAAGAGGAAGACCGTATGAAACACGTGCGCATCAATAATGCCAATATCGAACCCGTGTTCTTCGCCTATCCACACCGTGACGACCTCGACCAAATCATCGCTTCCGTTACTGCGGGCGAACCCGAATATGATTTTGTGGCGGCTCCCGAAGGATTCCGCCATACGTTTTGGGTAATCAATAACCCTGCCACTATAGAACGCATTACGCAGATATTCAAAGAAATACCTGCTATGTATATCGCTGATGGACACCATCGTTCCGCCGCGGCAGCCTTGGTGGGCAATGAGAAAAAACTGCAAAATCCGCACCACACAGGCAACGAAGAGTACAACTATTTCCTTGCCGTTTGTTTCCCTGATAACCAACTGAATATCATCGACTACAACCGTGTTGTAAAAGACTTAAACGGGCTGACCGATGAGCAATTTCTGGAGGCATTGCAAGCCGATTTCGAAGTGGAAAAAAAGGGCAAAGAGATCTACAAACCGCAACGCCTTCATAATTTTTCGCTCTATCTTTCAGGCGAATGGTACAGTCTGACTGCCAAACCGGGACGTTATAACGACCAAGACCCGATAGGCGTTCTGGATGTAACCATTTCGAGCAACCTCATACTTGATAAAATTCTCGGTATCAAAGACCTGCGTACCGACAAACGTATCGATTTCGTAGGCGGTATCCGTGGTCTCGGCGAACTGAAACGCCGCGTCGATTCGGGCGAAATGAAGATGGCGCTTGCCCTCTACCCTGTTACTATGCAGCAGATTATAGACATTGCCGACTCGGGCAACATTATGCCACCAAAGACCACATGGTTTGAGCCAAAACTGCGCAGCGGTCTCGTCATCCACGAACTCGTCTGACCTGCCCGCGGACGCAAACGCCATCGCCCGCGGTATTTTTCTCCATTAAAAGCAACTAAAATTCCATTAAAAATCAAGGCTCGTTTTATTAAAAACAATAAGTAAAACAAAGCCTTCGACAAAGGAGAAAAGTAAGGAGGATGTGCTGAGGATAACCCGTGGATAGCAGGAGGTTGGCAGGTGCTTGTTTTTATCAAAGATTAACATTACAGAATGTATCGCAGACGAACCTATATATATATGGTGTTGGCACTCCTTGTCGGGGTACTTTCGTCATGTAGTATCAAGACACGCATCAAGCGGGCAGACAAGAAATATGCCATCGGTGAATACTACGATGCCGCCGACCTCTACAAGCAATGCTATGGGCGTCTCTCACCGAAAAAAGAACGTGCCTTGCGCGCCCACGTGGCGTTCTACCAAGGCGAATGTTATCGTATTCTCAACAATCCCAAGGCAACCAACGCCTACAAAAACGCCATTCGCAACCGCTACCAGGACTCCATTGTCTATCTGCGTTATGCACAAGCCCTTCAGTATCAAGGCAAATACCATGATGCAGACAAGAACTACCTCATCTATCTCGAGGCGCATCCTACTGACTATCAGGCACAAGCAGGACATTATGCCTGCGGACAAGTGGACGGCTGGCGCAAGCAACCCAGCCGCTACAAAGTGTCGCTTGCCAAAGAGTTCAACGCCAAGCGCAGCAGCAATTTTGCTCCCGCTTTTGTAGGTGATAATGCGGATGCACTGATGTTTACGAGCAACCGCCAGGAAGGTAAAAGCAGCGGCAAGAAAAAACTGCAACGCCCCAGTCCCGTAACCGGTGCGCAGACTTTCCGTCTCTACTCTACCCGCAAAAACGCTGCGGGGCAATGGGAGGACGTTAGTCTTGCCGAGGGACTGTATGGCGAGCTGGCAGAGCAGACCGAACAGGACAACGACTCTACGGGCGGTCAGTCAGCAGGCAGTGCCGAGATGGGCGTCTGTTGTTTCTCGGCGGACGGGCGAACGATGTATTTCACCTATTCCAAACCTATCAACGGACAAGACCTTGGAGCGAAAATCTACACCTCGTCGCGTGCCGGCGGCGAATGGGGCGAACCGCAAGAGGTCAAACTATTCAACGACAGCAGTATCACCGTCGGGCACCCCTCGCTCTGCCACACGGGCGACACGCTCTACTTTGTCTCCGATGCTCAGGGCGGTTTCGGTGGCAAAGACATCTATATGGCAGAATTGGACGGCTCCGACTGGGTCAATGTACAGAATATGGGTCCCTCTATCAATACGCCGGGCAACGAGATGTATCCCTGTATCCACCCGGATGGAACGCTCTATTTTTCCTCCACAGGACACCCCGGATACGGCGGACTCGACATATTCAAAGCCGAGCGCGATACCACTTTGCACAGCGACTCCATTGTATGGACAATATACAATATGGGGGCTCCTTTCAACTCCAACGGCGATGATTTCGGTATCACTTTCGAGGGTAACTCGCAAAATGGTTTCTTCTCGTCCAACCGCGGTCAGAAAAAGGGTGTCGACCAGATTTACCGTTTTGTCCTGCCCGAGATGGAGTTCCTCGTCAGCGGTCTGGTCACGGACAATCAGGGCGAACCCGTCTCCGATGCTGCATTGCGCTTGGTAGGCGATGACGGCACCAACACTCGATTGCAAGTTCACCGCAATGGTACCTACAAGATAAAAATCAAGAAAGATACACGCTATGTAATGCTGGCTACCGCCCGCGGCTACCTCAACTCCCGTGAGAGTTTCAACACACTCAACCTGACCGACAGCAAGACCTACGAGCAGAATTTCTCCCTTGCCCCTGTCAGCAAACCGGTTACGATGGACAATATCTTCTATGAGTTCGGCAAATGGGATTTGACCCCCGCCTCCGAGCAGGGACTGCAGTCGTTGGTTAAGTTGCTCAAAGACAATCCCAATATCACCATCGAACTATCGGCACACACCGATATGAAAGGCGACTCGGCTTTCAATGTCAATCTGTCCGAAAAGCGTGCACAGTCGGTATGCAACTACCTGATACAAAACGGCATTGAACCGGAACGCCTGACCCCCGTCGGTTATGGCAAACAGAAACCCGTGGTGGCTGACAAAGCCTTGCACGACAAATATCCCTTTATCCCGCAGGAGCAGACGCTGAACGAAACATTCATCCTCTCTCTCCCTGCCGACCAACAGGAGATCTGCAACCAGATCAACCGCCGCACCGAGTTCAAAGTCCTCCGTACAACCTACAAACTTTATTAGACTTATTAGGCTTATTAGTCCTATTAGTCCCATATTTACAATTATGCAACAATACTTGGATTTATGTCGCCGTGTGCTCAACGAGGGAGTTGAGAAACACGACCGTACAGGTACAGGCACCGTCTCGGTGTTCGGTCACCAGATGCGTTTTAATCTCGAAGACGGTTTTCCGCTCCTGACTACCAAAAAGTTACACCTCAAATCCATTATCTACGAACTGCTCTGGTTCTTGCAAGGAGACACCAACGTGCATTACTTGCAGGAACATGGCGTGCGTATATGGAATGAGTGGGCGGACGAGAACGGCGAACTCGGTCCTGTCTATGGGCACCAATGGCGCAGTTGGCCGGACTACAACGGCGGTACGATTGACCAGATATCCAACGTACTCAACCAGATAAAGACCAATCCCGATAGCCGCCGTATGATTGTGAGTGCATGGAATGTAGCCGAAGTGGATAAGATGGCACTGCCACCTTGTCATTTGCTGTTCCAATTCTATGTTGCCAACGGACGTTTGTCGCTTCAACTCTACCAGCGTTCAGCGGATATTTTCCTCGGTGTACCGTTCAACATTGCTTCGTATGCTCTTTTGCTCCAAATGATGGCACAGGTTACAGGCTTGCGTGCAGGCGATTTCGTGCATACCTTAGGCGATGCACATATCTATCTCAACCACCTTGACCAGGTGCGCCTGCAACTTACCCGCGAACCGCGTCCCCTACCCCGTATGATTATAAATCCCGAGGTAAAGGACCTGTTCGGTTTCCACTACGAGGATTTCACCCTCGAGGGCTACGACCCGCACCCCCACATCGCCGGTGTAGTCAGTGTATAATTTTTTTTTGCAATCTAGAATGTCTAGAGTTTCTAGAATGTCTAGAGTTTCTAGAATGTCTAGAGTTTCTAGATTATCTAGAATACAACTCTAAAAAACTCCCCACAAACTATGCTTTCTATCATCGCTGCCATCTCAGAGGAAAACGCTATTGGCAAACAGGGCAACTTGCTGTGCCACTTGCCCAATGACCTGCGCCATTTTAAGGAGATTACTCTCGGTTCGTCTGTCATTATGGGGTCTTCCACGTATCTTTCCCTGCCCAAACGCCCCTTGCCCAAACGGCAGAATATAGTCCTCACAAACAAGCAGGACGCAGTTTTTGAGGGTGCCGATGTAGCACACTCTATAGAAGAGGCATTGGATATGGTGCGCGAGGTGGAAGAAGCGTTTGTGATTGGCGGAGGTAGTATCTACCGCCAGATGATGCCCTTTGCCGAAAAACTCTATATCACCCATATCCACCATAGCTGGCCCGATGCCGACACGTTCTTTCCCGATATACGTCCCGATGAATGGCTCTTGCAGATCGCAGAGGAGCACCCTGCCGACAAGGACAATCCCTATATCTATACATTTGCCGAATACGTCCGCATTCCCCATAGTAATAATATGACTGCTATCAAAAATATCTGATATGGCTGCTATCAAAAATATCGTCTTTGACTTTGGCGGAGTATTGGTTGACTGGAATCCGCACTATCTGTACGACCGCTATTTCGGCAGCAAGGAGCGTGCCGATTGGTTCTTGCAAAACATCTGTACCGGCGAATGGAATACCCAAATGGATGCAGGCAGACCTTTCGCCGAATGTATTGCAGAGAAAATTGCCGAATACCCCGGGCAGGAAGCCGCCATTCGTGCTTATCAAACCGACTGGATGCAGATGATGGGTGAGCAGATCCCTGCAATGCAGGAATTGGTAGCGGCTCTCCACAACAACGGCTACTGCCTCTACGGACTCACCAACTGGTCAGCAGAGACTTTCTGTCGGGTACGTCCCAAATATCCTATTTTCAGTCTGCTGGATGGCATTGTCGTTTCCGGCGAAGAGAAAATAGCCAAACCTGACCCACGCATATTCCGAATTCTGATGGAGCGATACGGCATAGTCCCGACAGAGTCGGTCTTTATCGATGACACGCTACCGAATTTGGTACCCGCTCAAGCATTAGGTTTCCATACCATTCATTTCCAAAATCCCGCCCAACTACGCCACGACCTGCAAACACGCTTCGGCATAGTCGTTTCCTAAAACCGTACAGCACAATGAATTTTGCACAACTCATATCGCCTGTTCTCTCCATTAGCGAAAAGCAGGTGGCTGCCACTATCGCCCTTCTCAATGAGAAAGCGACCATTCCGTTTATTGCCCGCTACCGTAAAGAGAAAACAGGTTCTCTCAACGAAGTACAGATCGGTGCCATACAAACCGAATACACCCGCCTGCAAGACCTTGCCGGTCGCAAGCAGACCATTCTCAATACCATTGAGGAACAGGGGAAACTGACACCCGAACTGCAACAACGCATTGATGCGTGCTGGAATGCCACCGAATTGGAAGACATCTACCTTCCATACAAGCCGCACCGCAAGACCCGTGCAGACATTGCCATTGAGCGTGGTTTGGAACCGTTGGCAAAGCAACTGATGGCGCAAAAGAACGGGGATGTACATAGTTTGGCGAAGCCTTATATCAATAAGGAGGTATTATCCGATGATGATGCGCTGCAAGGTGCACGCGACATCATCGCTCAATGGATTTCCGAGAACGAGCGTGCCCGTAATGCCGTGCGCCGCGAGTTTGGTTACACTGCCATACTGACCACCAAAGCAGTAAAGACCAAATCCGATTCCCCTGAAGCACAGAACTATAAAGACTATTTCGCCGTAAGCGAACCGCTGAAACGTATATCGTCGCATCGGTTGTTAGCCATACGGCGTGCCGAGAAAGAAGGGTTTATCCGCGTGGATATATCGCCCGACCATAAGAAATGTCTTGACAAATTAGCCAACCTGTTTCTTCATTCGCGCAACGATGCCGCCTATCAAGTGGAATTGGCACTGGAAGACAGTTACAAACGTCTGCTCAAACCGTCTATTGAAAGCGAGTATGCCGCCCTATCCAAAGCGAAAGCCGACACCGAGGCGATACGGGTTTTTGCCGACAATCTGCGTCAGTTGCTTCTGGATTCACCACTCGGGCAAAAGCGCGTACTAGCACTTGACCCCGGCTTCCGCACAGGCTGCAAATTGGTAGTTCTCACCCCGCAAGGCGACCTTGTGATGCACAGCGTGGTGTATGTTCACAACGTGGAATCACCGGCTCTATTGGCGAAACTCATCCAGAAACACCATATCGAAGCCATTGCCATCGGCAATGGTACGGCAAGCCGTGAGGCAGAACAAATGACGCAATTAGCCCTCAAGCAAGTGCCGCAGGAGGAACGTCCGCAAGTATTTGTCGTGAGCGAAAATGGTGCATCGGTCTATTCGGTGAGCAAGTTAGCCCGCGAGGAGTTTCCCGACGAGGATGTTACGGTGCGCGGGGCGGTAAGTATCGGACGCCGTCTGATGGATCCGTTGGCAGAATTAGTGAAGATAGACCCAAAATCCATCGGCGTAGGTCAATACCAGCATGATGTGGATCAGACACGCCTGAAAGAGAGCCTGCAACAGACGGTAGAGAGTGTGGTGAACCACGTGGGCGTGGACGTAAATACAGCCAGCCGCCACCTGCTGACCTATATATCGGGTCTCGGTCCCACGTTGGCACAAAACATAGTGGATTATCGTGCCGAACATGGTGCATTTCCCAATCGGAAAGCATTGCTACAGGTTCCCAAGATGGGAACTAAGACTTTTGAGCAGGCAGCAGGTTTCCTGCGTGTTGCGGACTCCGACACCCCGCTTGACAACTCTGCGGTACACCCCGAGCGATACCGCTTGGTGGAACAGATGGCGCACGACCTCAGTTGCACAGTAAGCGACCTGATGCACAGTGCCGATTTGCGCAAACAAATTGACTTGAACAAATATGTATCCTCAGAGACAGGTCTCCCAACCCTCACCGATATTCTACACGAATTGGAAAAGCCTTCGCGCGACCCTCGCACGGAGATAGAGGAATTCCATTTCGATGACTCGGTGCATACCATCGATGACCTGCAAGTAGGTATGGTCTTGCCCGGTATTGTAACCAACATCTCCAATTTCGGGGCTTTTATTGATTTGGGTATTCACAAAGACGGACTCATACACATCTCCGAAATGGCAGACAGACGAATTTCCAATCCCGCCGATGTAGTCAGTCTCCACCAACATATCCGCGTACGCGTTATCGCCATCGACTATGTCCGCAACCGCATCCAACTATCATTGAAACAAGTGTAGTCTATCGAGAATCACCTATCAATCACCTATTATTGTCTGCACGAAATCGGGAAACCACAAAACAATAAATTTAGGCGTATGGGGCATTTTGCAGGCTGGAAAAATGGTGGTATAATTTGCCCCTAAAAATCTCTCTGTTGGGGATTGCGTAGTATGCGGCTTGGGGAGCCGCGTAATAGTCTAAAAACACCATTCGTTGAAAGAAAAAGAAGAGAAATCAGTTCAACCGCTGCAGGAAAAAGCCGCTTATAAATCGTTTTCTGTTCTGCAAAGATATTCCCGTGTGATTGTTCAACGACTTTTTCAAGTCGGTAAAAGTTCCCTCTATCTTGTTGTTCGTGTTGGGCACTCCCACACATTCGGGACACTGAAAAGTGAACAAATAAGGCATGTAAAAATCAATACTGTGTACCAGTGTCCGTACCTTTCTGTGGAGATAACAACTCTTGCCGTCCGATAATCTTGGGTGGTTTCGCTCTTGACAAAGGCAACATACAGGGGCTTGTTTGTAGCATCATCCAATGCCAACATCACGCCCCAATTATGTCCCCAATAGGTTACATCCAAATGGACATATTTAAACATTTGTATAATTGTACGCCTTTGCGTGTACCATTTTTCTTTGTTTTGACCGCCCCGCACAGAGGGCACTTTTTCTTGTTCATTTGTGGCATTTTTAGTGATTTTGAATGCTGCAAAGATACTATATATCAACAATATACAAAGAAATCAGCCTGCAAAATGACCCATAGAGCGAAAACTGTTATCTTCGCAGCAATTTGCTTATAGGGTCCTGAGGCAGGGACTTATATCGGTTTTCGCGGGTCATGGAGAAGCACCATTTGCGCAGCAGGAACGTGGGCAACGACGCCCCGACTGCCATCACAAACACCACGGTAAACGTCGTCACACCGTTCACAAAGAAGTCCAGCATATAGCGCATCGCCTGCTCGCTGTCCCGCGAAAAACGCATAAACTGCATAAGCGCGAAGATGGTGCGGTAGGCGTACATCCCCGGTATCATCGGCAGCAACGCGGGGATATACAGGGTGGTCGTGGGCGTGTGAAGCCAATACGCAAACGCAATGCACACGGCACCAATCACCAGCGCCCCGACAAAAGAGGCGGTCATAATGTCCCACCCCGCAAAGTGCATCAGGCTGAAACGCGCGATATGCCCCATCGCCGCCAGCAATGCGCAGAACGGAACAGTGCGTCTCGACGGGTCGGAGATAACTGCAAACCCGACAGCCGCCACGGCTGCCAACGTGCCGTCAAGGAGAATAGAACCCAATACAGACATACCTTACCAAGCAATTTGTCCCAACAACAACAGCGTGCACAGCAGTCCGACCGCCATACAGCCGATAAGCAACAGCGCGTCCACCAACCGCGCAAAGCCCGCCAACACGTGTCCCTCCACAGTGTCTATCACGCTGTTAATCAGCGGAACGCCGGGCACCAAGTACAGCGCACTGGCAGCGATAGCGGTGTCGGGCGTCTGACCGAGGTGCAGAAAGCCGCACAGCGACGCAATCAGCGACGACACCAACGCACACGTAAACCATATCCCGAAGGTATTCACGTGCTTGCGCAGCATCAGAATCTTGAGGGCATAGCCCACCCATGTCGCCACAGCCACCATTCCGCATGCCTGCCAGTCGCCCCCGAACAGCCCGCAGAAAGCGGCATTGGCAAAGCCCACCAGAACAAGCACCGCCCAATCGTTCATACGTGGTGCAGTCGTTATCGCCTTGTATCGCCGCCATAGTTCGTCCAGTCCGAGGTGCTCGTCATAAGCCTGCCAACTCAACGCACTGAGGTCGGTGTTCAGGCGGAAACTGACAGGGCGGGGGTGAAGGGTCGTAACCTTGTCATACACGTGCTGCCCGTTGCGCGTGGCGAGGGTGAGGTTCAGCGTCTTGTGCAGGATGGTCATCTCCACATTCACGTCCAGCGCCGAGGCTATACGGCACGTGTTGCGCACCACACGCGTAGTGTGCACACCCGATGCCTGCAGGCAACACGCGTACTCGGACAGGAAATGCGAATACTGCTTCAGTTGCTCGTGAATACCCTCTTCTTCACTCATTGCAAATCGCCCGCTTTGGCGTAGTAGCGGCGTGAAGCCTCTTCCTGACGCGGCTCCGAGAAATTGCTGATACGTTTCAGATAACCGATGATACGGGTCAGATAATCCAGATTCTCACTAGCACAGACGGGGCATTTGTGCAGGTAACGCTTGTCGATATGCCCGCAGTCGTTGCAGACCGTGTTCGGGATATTGAACGTAAAATAGTTGGTTCCCTCTTGCGCGGCAACACGTAGCAGGTTGCGGTACTGCGCCTTCGATAGATGTTCCTCGAGGTTGCAGTGCAAAGCCGAACCGCCCGTCAGATGCTCCACATATTTGCGCCCGTGGAGGCGGAAACGATCCAATACATTCAGGCTGTGGTCTTCTACGATATAAAAATAACTGTTGTAGCAGTCGCGCGGCACTACATATCCGTCTTCCTTGTCCCACTTTGCGTGTTTGACACCCACGTTCTCAGCCGGTATCATCTCGCAGTTGAACATTACCTCCTTGGTGCGATACTGCTTGTTGAGACGCTCGATGGTTCCCAACACATCTTGTACAAACTTGGAATACTGCTCGTTGTCGTTGATAGGTATTCCTAGGAACTCGGCAGCCTCCACCAGTCCGTTCACACCGATAGTGAGATATTGACGCCCTATATTGATAAAACCCGCATCAAACAGCGGCAACATACCTTCTTCTTGCAGGCGTTTCAGGTTCTCGTTGTAAGCGAGTTGCACCTTGTGCATCAAATCGACCACCTCCTCTATATAGGTCAGATACGACATACCCTGACGCACGGCATACTGCACAGTGCGGTTGAGGTTGATAGTCAGCACGCTCTTCGAACCTGTGCTGACACCGCCCGCGCCGAGGGTGTAACTGAAACCGTTGTCGGTTATCTCGTTGCGCAAACGGCAGCACGATGCCAGCGAGTCGGCATTGTCGCTCAGATAGGTAAAGAACGAGTGTCCTTCGGCGTACATCTCCGCAGTGAAATCGGCGTACTCTTTGTCTTTTACATCGCCGTTCTCGCTGAGCAACGCCATTGTCTCTACGGGGAAAGTCAGCACACTGCGCAAACGCTCGGCGTTGAACCACTTCATAAAACGCTTCTGCAACCAGTTGAGCGAATCCCAATCGGGTTTCTCGCCATCGGGAAAACGGAAATTACCAAAGATACTCTCGAAATAGTAGCGATCGTAGTAACTGATATTCCAGAACACCGATTGGAAATTACGTGCTCCCGTAGGCTGGTTGATGGAATAGACCACCTGCTCGAAACAATCGGTAATCACCTTGTCGATAGTGCGCTGACGTTTGCTCAAATCCACCACTTGGTCGGCGTGCAGGTAGTAGTCCTGTCCGTATTCCTTACCGATAAAATAGTTCATATACATCAGAAACTCGGGCGTGGCACAAGCTCCGCTCAACATTGACGACACCATAAACACCATATTGATAAACCCACCGCAGAACGACTTGAGGTTGGTCGGAGGCGTGGCATTGCCGCCGATGGCTTTCGTACCCTCGAGCAACCACGGATACATCGTGATGCTGGCGCAATAGTTGGCAAGGCTGGTCTCGTCGTTCTTATAGATAAAGTGCTGTTTGAGCAATGCCATATATTTGTCTGCCAACTCCTTGCCAAACATTTTCTCAATGCGGTCGGTCAGCATACGGCGGTTCAGCCGGATATAGTTCGACTTGGGCAACTCACCGATGAGTGTGGCGATATTCTTCTTCTCCACATTGGCATTCGCATCATACTTGCTACCCGTAGCCGCATTGCTGGCGTTGCAGTAGTTCATCAGGAAATCCAACTTGTCCATCGTCTCGCGGTCTTTGGTATGACGATAGCGGTAGATCATATAGTTTTTTGCCACTTGATAATAGCCCTCTGCCATCAACGCCACTTCCACCTGGTTTTGTATCTCCTCGACACTGATTCCGTCATGAATACGCAGGCGCGAAACGATTGCCGCCATAGTCTCTTCAGTTGCAAAAGTACCCGAAGCAATAAACGCCTTGTTGATAGCGTTTTTGATTTTGTCGATAGAGAAAATCTCCGATTTCCCGTCACGCTTAATGATATGTGTCTCCATATTGTGTATTTAATTTTTCTGTGTTAGTACAAACAACGGAACACTTCCTCATTCATAAGGGATAAATGTTCTATTTTTCTATTCCGCCAAGGTATCGCTATCCTATGCGCATCCTATGCGCATCCTCCTTACTTTTGACGATACCCTCTATGGTATAAAATGTTCTATTTTTATGCCGGTTCTGATGAAAAAACAGCCGCTAATGCTTTGAGACAATCTCCTCCTCCGTTCTCTTAGCACCCCTCTCAAGATATAATAACAACACCCCACGGGATACGATACGTTCCCTTCACACAATCAGACACATACACTTCATACATATCTGATTAACAGTACTTTATAATTATGAGATGTAAAACTTAGCGTGTCTTTCCATCCGAAAGCACTTTGCAAAGGTACGACAAATTTCGGATATATACAAATGTATTTTATGACAAAAAAGCCCCCTTTCAACACGTTTCCGTGTAACTCTCTATAAATGGGAAAGATACAAAAAACAATAAAAATCACGCACTTTGCAAATAGGTAATTTATTGCAAAATGCGTGTTAAAAAACGAATTCTATCACCGGAATTTTTACTGCCTTTCAATCATCAAATGTTTGCACTCGCTCAATGCGCGTTTCAACTCGTTGTCGAACCGCAGTTGGTATGCGGCTTGCCCGCGCTGGTAGTAGTATCGCAGCACTATCTCACTGCCAAGAAGGCTTTTCACTTCTTCCAAGTTACGATAAATCGCCTCGCGAAAAGAGGGCTGCAACTGCGGCAGCAATGCCTCCAAGGATGCCAATGTGGCAGAATCAATATCTTCATGCCGTGCCATTTCGAGTACGTCGCGGAAATACTTACCCGTTTCGGTCTCATAGGTAAACTCTTGTTCGTCAAGGAACCGACAGAAATCTTCGATGTCTTGGTCTGTCAGCGCGAACACTTCGGGTGCGGCAATCGTATCGTGCAAACGATGATATTGTGTCGCATAGTCGAAGAACATATTTTTTATATACAACGAATAGCATACGTCCACTTTGGCGGAGTCGGACAGCACTATATCGGGTAGGATACCGCCCGCCGTATCGCGATGCAGTTCTTTTCCCCGCTGGCGCTCGGCATAATCAATCGCCTGAATGCACCGCCCGGAAGGCAGATAGTATTTGGAAGTCGTTACCTTCAAATGCCCGTCGTAGGCAATAGGGCGCACATTTTGTACCAACCCTTTGCCGAAAGTGCGCTGCCCGACCAATGTCGCACGGTGCAGGTCTTGCAGGCTGCCGCTCAATATCTCGCTTGCCGAAGCCGAGTTCTTGTCCACCAAAATCGTCAGCGGCAGGTCAGGAAAACGCGCAGAAGAGGTGGTGTAGTATGTGCGGCACGAGTTCTGCGTCTTGCCTTTGGTAGAAACGATTTCCGTCCCCTTGTCCACAAACAGATTGACTATACTGATCGCCTCGTCCACAATGCCGCCTCCGTTGCCGCGCAGGTCAATGATCAGCGCACGGGCATTTTGGTTGTAGTAGAGATCGTCCAACGCCATAGCAAACTCGCGTGCAGAGTTGGTTGTAAACTCCGAAAAGCCAATATACCCCACCGCCCCTGGTAGTGTATCCGCCGTAATGGTGCAGTAGTAAGTAATAGGATCTATGTGGATATCCTCACGAGCGAAACTGACCGTAAACGGTTTTTCCACTCCCTCGCGCTCCAACTGAAGCGTTACCGTCGATCCGGGGACACCGCGCAGGTTGTTGCTCACTTCCGAAACCGTCTGCCCTTTGGTGGAAATACCATCCACCGAGAGTATCCGGTCTCCTGCCTGTACGCCGTTACGCTGCGCAGGTTTGCCTTCGTATGGGTTGGCAATGATGATTTGCTGCTCTTTCTCTCCGCGTTTGTTTTTACCCTCCCGCTGCTGGATGATTGACCCGATACCGCCGTACTTACCTGTAGTTATCATACGCAGATCGTCATCCTTTTTCTTGGGATAATAGACCGTATAGGGGTCAATCTTGCGAAGCATGGCATTGATGGCAGTCTCCGTCAGGTCGTCATAATTGAGCGTGTCCACATAGTTGATATCCAACTGCCGCATCACATCGTTGTAGATGGTCAGCGACCGGTCAATCCGGCTTGTCTTCTGCCTTTGCGCCATCAGCGGCATTCCTATGACCAATGCCAATGATACAATGTATAAGTAACGATTATGCATATTTTTGAATTATAATCCTTTGCCCTATGGGCAAGAAATCTAAATAAATTTTACAACCGGTTGTATGAACTTAATTGCTATAAATCTTATTCTCGCTTTGCGAGACGAACAGAACGAATACCTTTTTTGAAATCATATGCTCCAAAGTTTATCAACCATCCCTGCTCTTTGTGCAATAGACGCAAATATGTTTTGAGTTGTTTGTAATGTATAGGTAATAATTCTTCAATGGATTTAAGTTCTACAATAATACAATCTTCCACCAATAAATCCAACTTTAAGGAATTATCTAAAATTTGTCCTTTATACACAATAGGTACCGGCGTTTCTGATTCTACTTTTAATCCGCGTGAGGTAAGTTCAAAATACAAGGCTTTATGGTACACGGATTCTAATAGTCCCGGTCCTAATGCATTATAAACCATCATTGCTGCTCCGCGTATCTCATACGATATTTGTTCTATGGTCATTTCAAAGAGCAATAAAATTATAATAATGTCCCATTTCTGCCGCGCCGATAGGCGAATAAGATTTATGGCAATTTAGTACCCGACAATGCATAAGATTTATTTTAGATTTCTTGCCGCTTTGCGGCAAAGGAGAATCATTAAACACTATATCTTATCTCAGTTTATTGGGTACGAATGCCGATACATCTTTATTATAGGCGTACAGGTCGCGCACAAGGGTGGACGAAATATGGGCATACTCAGGACGCGTATAGAGAATAATAGTCTCGATATCACCGAGTTGCTTGTTTGCTTCCGCCATATTGCGCTCGTACTCAAAATCGGATACACAGCGGATACCACGGAGAATAAACCGGCTATCCTGTTGCTTGGCGAAGTCCACCGTCAGACAGTCGTAAATCATCACGCGCACACGCGGTTCGTCCTTGAATATCTTTTGGATCGCCTCTTCGCGTTCACGGATTGGGAAAGTCTCTTTCTTGGTGCTGTTGCGTCCTATACCGATAATTATCTCGTCAAAGAGTTTGAGTCCGCGCATCACGATGTCGTAGTGCCCGATGGTAAACGGGTCGAAACTACCGGGGAAAATGGCTCTTTTCATAATCGTTCTTTTTCATTCACTGTTCTTTGTCTGCTTGTGCCGCAAGCGCATTCTTACGCGGGTTGTCGTACATCTCGTAGAGTTTTTCGCGCAGGAAAGTCTCATCTTTGTTGGGAATATCCACCAAGGCGATACGGCTTTCGATATATTTGTCAAAATCCGTGCCACGCTCAAACAACTCGTACCCGAGATGTATATGCCTGTCAATCAAGTCGCACACAAACTGTATCTGCTCGTTGCGGTTCAGTTCGCGCAACTCTGGGTGCGCCTGCAATGCCAGATCCAGTTCGTGGTTAATAGAGGGGGTCAGGCGGTATATCACCCGCCCTTTCTGCCCTTTGATACCAGTTTCCATTGAGCGGATATCGTCCGCTTTGGTCTTGTGCCAATGCGGAATATCGCGTTTCAGTTGCATCTCCTGCGCCTTGAGATAATCGCACGGGTCAAACTCGTAGGAAATAGAAACAGGGCAGATATTCAGATGTTTAATTGCCTCAAAGAAATCGGGTGCGTCTATAGTCAGCATTTTGAGGACTCCGGGCTGCGTGCGGTCGTTGCCGTCTTTGGCACGCCCCTCCCGCTGAGCTAACCAAATGGATTTGTTATGGTTACGCAGGTCGTTGATATACTGCGACAGCAGTTTGGCATTCTCCAACTGTTGGTGAACCGACCCGTTGCGTATTACCACAAAACAGTGCAGATAGCGCACAAGCGGCTCTATCCACCATTTGCCGAACAGATTATTGCCGATACCTATGTACGGACGGATAAAATACCGCTCGCGCAGCAACATCGACAACCACGCCGAATCCATACAGATGTCCCTGTGGTTGGTCATAAAGAATGCTCCGTGTTTGATGTCCTGTTCTATCCGCTTGCGGTCGCCCAAATAACTCAGTTTCATCGACTTGGTCGTCTTCCACCGGCATATTTGCAACACGGGGAAGATGGTAAACCAATCGCTGATGGCAAGCCACCAGCCGTTTCTATAGGCACGTATTTTTTTATAAGGATCCACTATGTTAATGATGAATTATGAATTATGAATTATGAATTATGAATTATAATTATGAAGTTTGTATATTATTCTGCTATACCTTTTTGTTGTATCAGTCAGGCGGATGTCAGGTGGATGTCATGTGGATGAGTATTTTTCCAGTGCATCTTTGCTGGCTTCCCGATAGGCGACCATCAGTCCGCCCGTACCGAGGAGTGTCCCGCCGAAATAGCGCACCACCACCACAAGGATATTATCCAACCCGCGTGCGTCTATCGACCGCAAGATAGGCACCCCTGCAGTGCCGTGCGGTTCACCGTCATCTTTAGTTCGCCACAGGTTCTCGCCCAAACGGTAAGCATAACACACATGCCGTGCGTCGTGGTATTTATTCTTGTACCACGCCACACGTGCCTTGGCTTGGTCTTCGTCTGCAATCGGTTCTGCAAAAGCAAGAAAACGGCTGCCGCGGTCTTTGTAAATCCCCTCAAACACCACTTGCGGTGCTTGTGCCACCTCTTTCTTTTTTGCCTTGTCTGCCGCTTGCGCTTTCCCCATAGTTGCCTAATTTTTCGCAAAGATACAACATTTTTCTAAGATACACAACCTACCGGTCAAATATATGCAACAAAAAAGCCTCACAAAATGAGGCTTTTTATAATTTTGCGAAATATATGCTTAATGTTGCAACACCGATTCTATCTGGTGTACCTGCTGTCGAAGAACAGGGTCTATCTCCAACTGCTCGCGCATCAAAGTCAGCGAATGAAGCACTGTGGCATGGGTGCGACGCCCCATATAAAGACCAATCTCATTGAGCGAATGACGGGTCAGTTCCTTGCTCAGATAGATTGCCACATGGCGTGCCTGCATAATCTCCTTGGAGCGGTTTTGGGACAAAATCGATTTCTCCGGGATATTAAAATGCTCCGCTACCGCCCCGACTACATCGCTCAACTCCACCGTACTCGGCTGTATCTCCACAATATGCGACACCACCTGTTCGGTCAGTTGCAGGTCTATCTCACGGTCGGTCAGCGTGGAATGCGCCAGCAGACTCGCAAGAATGCCCTCCAAGTCGCGCACGGAGTCGCGCACGTTGTTGGCTATAAAATCAATCACATCGTCCGCCAACTGTATGCCGTCGCGGTGCATTTTGTTGAGCAGGATATTGCGGCGCAGCGCATAGTCCGGACGGGTAATCTCTGCCGACAAACCCCATTTGAAACGGGTCAGCAGACGATCCTCTATATCTTTCAGTTGTACCGGCGAGCGGTCGGACGTGAGTATCAACTGCTTGTGCGACTGCTGCAGGTAGTTGAATATATGAAAGAACGTGTCCTGCGTGCCTTTCAGCCCGGCAAAGTACTGGATATCATCCACAATCAGCACGTCCACACTCTGGTAGAAATTCAAGAAATCGGGAATACGGTTGGTATTGCGTGCATCTTGGAACTGCAGTTTGAACGTATTGGCTGACACATATAGCACACGTGCCTGCGGGTTGAGCAGACGGACTTGGTTACCGATGGCATTTGCCAAGTGGGTCTTCCCCACCCCGCTGCCGCCATAGATAAACAGCGGGTTGAACGCCGTATAACCGGGCTGTTTTGCGACCGCCACACCGGCAGTACGTGCCAATTTGTTCGGCTCGCCCGCCACATAGGAATCAAACGTATAGATGGTGTTGAGTTGCGTATCAAAGTCCATCACGGGTGCCGCAGGCGTGTATGCCGTACCATTCTCTTTGCGGATATTCTCCTGCGAGGTACCCGTTGACGGAATGGTGCTGCCTGCACCGGACGTGGAGTCTATCAACACACGATATTCCAACTGCGTTCCTTGTCCGAATACACGGAACAGCGTAGCCGACAGCAAGTTGATATAATTCTCCTCTATATATTCAGCAATGAACTGCGACTTCACCTGCAAAATCAGCACATGATTGTCGTATTGCAACGGCACTATCGGCGCAAACCATGTCTGGTATGCACTCGGCGTCAGGTTGTCTGCCAAAATCTGCCGGCACTGCGCCCACAATATGTTCAGTTGCTCGTTCATTGCCTATAATTCATTCACCTTTTTTGCCGGTCAATTAGTCCAATGGGGCTAATTAGTCCTATGGGTTAGGTTCCCTATTTTATTTTTCAAAAAAAGTGCGAAAAAAAGACGAAGGGTGTACCTCCGAATTCGAGTGCAAAGGTACTGCTTTTTTCCCAAGCGGACAAATTTCCGCCCGATGCCCTGTTTTCAAGAACCGCGTATTTGCACCTATTTCAGCAACTTACGATTTGTACACTGGAAATCAGTATGTTACAAAAGTTTTCAACATTCAGACCATTGATTTACAGAGACTTTGACATTTGCAATAGCAACATCTATGTTTTCAAAAATAATATGCCTAATCCGCTATCTATGTATGTTTTACGTAAAAGTTAAAATAAATGCTATTTAGAACAAAGACAAACTGTATCATCCTAAATATATGTGCCAAAGCAGCCATGACAAGTTAGTTAATTGTAACAGGACAGCCGCAAAACGACATCTATACACTTTATGCAACGGATGCTGTGCATAAAGTGTATAAAAGCACCTCATAAAAACCTATCTCGTTGCCGTCTCGTTGCCGTCTTTTTGCCGTAAATGGTATTATGAAGTATGAAAATTGTATATTCCGCATAATTTGGTTCCGGACTATTAGCCGATTTTGATGCGATTGCGGGGCAGTATTTGCACATATCAAAAAAAAGCAGTACCTTTGTGGCGTTTTTTAAGAAAAACATAAACAATCCAAAGTATAGCAATCCATTGTCCCTCATTGACCGCATATTGAATAAACTCAATCTTTCGGAAACCAAGAAAAAGGTCGTCCGCAACTTGTTGTGGGCGGTAACGGGGAAAGTGGTTACGCTGTTGGGAAGTCTGTTGGTGGGTATCTTTGTCGCCCGCTATTTGGGACCGGAGCAGTACGGACTGATGAACTATGTGGTCAGTTACGTGGCTTTGTTTCAAGTGTTTGCCTCTTTCGGATTGGATAGTATTGAAATACGAGAAGAGGCAAAATGCAAGGAAACTGGTGAATACGGGCGCACACCGTCGGCAGAAGCAAACACCATTCTCGGTACGGCTTTTGGACTAAAACTCATTTTTGCCGCCATAACAATGGCGTTGGTGATTGCCACAGCGTGGATTTTCGAGGCAGATACATTCACCAAATGGATGATCACACTTTACTCGCTGAGTATGATTATGCAGACATTCAGCGTCATCCGCAACTATTTCACGTCCATTGTTTGGAACGAGTATATCGTCAAGACCGAGATTACCCGTACCCTTGTCGGCGCAGGTATCAAGGTTGCCTTGCTGTTGCTCCACGCCCCCTTGGTATGGTTCATTGCTGCCACACTATTCGATACCGTCCTTATTGCAGGGGGCTATCTAATCTCATACCGCAAAAAAATAGCCTCGCCACAATTGTGGTCGTTTGACAAAGCGACCGCCAAATACCTCATTAAGGAAGCGTTCCCATTACTGCTCAGCGGTGCCGCCGTAGTGATTTATCAGCGCATTGACCAAGTAATGATTGGCAATATGATAGACAAAGAGGCGGTAGGTTTTTTCTCAGTTGCAACAGCCTTTGTGGGGGTGTTAATGTTTGTCCCCATTACACTGACTGATACCTATATGCCGATTATATCCAATCTATGGAACACGGACAAAGAAACATATAAACGGCAAAACCAACAGTTTATGAATATCACCGTTTGGGGAACACTGCTGTGTTCTATCGTAGTATGTATATTGTCTTATCCGCTCATACGATACACGTTTGGTCAGCAATATCTCCCCGCAGTCCACATACTGCAAGTACTTGCATTTAAGGCGGTCAGTGTGGCATTTAGCAATGTTGCAGGAAAAATGATTGTGGCTGAAGGTTTACAAAAATGGACGATTTTGCGAGATACTACGGGGTGTATAGTCTGTATCCTGCTCAACTATCTGCTTCTTCCCGGATTCGGTGTAATTGCCGCTGCATGGATTGCCATAGCCAGCAACCTTGCTGCCGGTTATCTGTCTTCCCTTTTCATTCCTGCGTACAGGCATACGTTTGTCTGCCAAACTAAATGTTTGTTATTGGGTTGGAAAGATTTAATTAGACTTGTTTGCAACTAATAAGAAAATAAAATGGCTTTAATTCCTTTTATCTATTTCACAATATGGCTAACTGCACATCTAAAGAATTCTAATGTACGATTTGGGGTCGGTGCAATGTCTTTATTATGGATTGATATTGATAGTTTTTTCTCTTTTTTGTTGGATATAAGAGACTTATATGGAGATTGGGGTTGTAATGACTATGCTCTTAGTTTAGGAAGAGTTATATTATACTGTTTGTTATGGACATTAATTCTATATCCACTAACAAAATTAGACAACAAAGAGATACAGTTATCGATTCAAAAACAGCAGTTATTTCATTATTTGTGCATTTTTTCTATTGTGTGTGGTGCCTTATATGTTGTAGGAACCGGTATTTTTAATAATATCATCGCAAACCTACAAGTTGACCGTTCTGATGCCTATGAAAATAGTATGGATCAATACAATAATGCCTATGCAGGTAAAAAACAAATTTTATTATGGGTTCCAATGGTTATCACTCGATTTTGGCCGTTGTTATTATTGTTTTGGTTTGTTGCCATCAGCATTTGCCAACAATCTGTATGGGTACGGTGGGGGCTATTGGTTTTATCTATGTACCTAATGTTCTCTGGATTTGCAGGTGGAGGACGCGCCCAAACTTTATGGTGGATTGTTACCTTTATGGAATACTATTGCCTGTTCTACCCATTTATAGCAAAACGTAAACGAACAGTCATTCTGTTAACATTTTTGGGGATTGCATGTATTGGTATATTAGGATTTTTTGCAATTACCCTATCTCGCTTTGATTCTTCTACTAGATATGCGTTAGATTCTATTATCGGTTATGCTGGACAACCCTTAAACAATTTTTGTGCTATAATCCCTTACGTTGATTTTGCTCATTTATATTCTGAAAGATTGTTTCCATTATCTAATTTTTTAATAGCCAACAATCTATATAATATGATGGATTATTATGCATTTTTAGGAAATATCTATCCATTGCAAGTAAATGTTTTTTTTACACTTTTTGGAGAATTGTTATTGGATACCGGAGTTGCTGGATTGTTGCTATTTACAATTCTATATTATGTTGTGCTATTCAAATTATCTTTTCTTAAAAACAAGAATTTAGAATTCAGCCAGCTTCTTATTCTATCCATTATAATTTGTATTCCTGTTCGTGGTATTTTTGCATGGCCATTCTTGGGTGATCTGAAAGAAACATTGGGGCTCTTTTACGTTTTGATGCTCTATGCCTTATTCAAATATACTTTCAAACTCAAAATATGAAAAGCCTATCTCTTATTATTTTGACATATAATTCCGAGAAAGATATATATGACTGTCTTAAGTCTGTGTATCTGTACAACGATATCGGTGATGATTTGGAAATCATTGTAGTTGATAACAATAGTAAAAATTTTGCTGTAATGCAAAATAGATTACACATTCTATATCCTAACGTTCTTGTAATAAATAACCTACAGAATGGAGGATATGGACAGGGAAACAATGTTGGTATCAAGGCATCTACAGCACCAATTGTTGCAATTATGAACCCAGATGTGCGATTGATAATGCCAGTATTTAACGAATTTATCCTAACATTACAAAATCCAAATAGTGTTATGTGCAGTGGAAAGCAATATCAATCTCAGCAAAAGGTTGCTGAGTCTTATTGTTATGGTTTTACTAGTCATGCAATACTACGTTCATTCGGGCAAGCAATTTGCAGAAAATTAAACATTTACGACTATCACAGAATGTGGTTACAAGGAGCTTTTTTCGCCATAAAAAAAGAAGAATTTGAACATATTGGCTTATTTGACGAACATATTTTTATGTATTCGGAAGAATTTGATATCTTCATTCGTTTGCGTAAATCATATCCTCAGAAAAAAATAGCCTATTTGTCTCACATACACTATCTACATTTGGCGGGAGGTCGACCAAACAAAGATATTGCCAAACGCTTAAGCAATGCCATATCTTCTGAACTATATTTATGCCAGAAATATAATTTTTCTGTCAAACAATATGTGATTAACGAATTACGCACTATGCAATACCGACAGTTCATTTGTGCAATACTACATCCCAACCTGCTACCTTTAGTAAAGGAATTCAATAATATAAAGAAAAAAGTATTGTTAGAAAGCACAAAGGATATTTATTAATAACACAGTTGCATATACATATAGTTATGATGTCCCGTCTTTTAATAGATTTGTCATGTTTTCAAGCAGGGCCGAAAACAGGTGGAGCTGCAAGTTACACACAAAAGATTATAAACGAAATAGTCTTTTCGCAAGCATCTAAAGGTGTTATAATCTATGGTTTATATAATTCCACTAAACCATTTCACCCAATTTATAATATACAGACATATGTAGATAGGCTACACATTTCTCTACAAGATATAAAAAAAACTTCTATATCTGCAATCATTGAACAACATCAAATTTCCACATTCTTTATTCCCGTGGCTCAATATATTATTCCTTATAGTCTTTCAGACATCAGGTGCAAGACCATAGTTGTTATACATGATATATTCGATATTGAAGAAAGTAGAATAGGATTAGATGCAATACTTACCGACCCTAACATACAAACCCCCTTAGGGCGTATTAGACGAATATTTAATTACTATTCAGAGAGAAAAACACAGAAACTAAAAAAGCACTATCAGAGTCTCATCAATTTCTGTAAGCAACCTAATGTAGAACTTGTTACCGTATCCGAATACTCCAAAGATGCCATACGTTTTCTTATTCAAGAACTTGCAGAGAAGAGTATATCTGTATGTTATTCGCCGATGAAAATTTCTACAGAAATACAACTAATTCAAAATTCGAGACTTCAATCTTTAATTAATAATAACACAAAGTATTTTTTACTTATTTCTGCCAATCGGATCTATAAGAACGCTTATAATGTCTTGTCTGCATTCCAGCGTATTTCTCAATTGTATCCAGACTACTACATTGTAACCATCAATTACCCAAAATCCCTTTTCAAAAATCATATTTCCTTAGACACCCTCAGCGAATCCGATTTGGAACACGCATACCGCCATTCGCAGGCTCTTGTATTTGCCTCTTTTTTTGAAGGATTTGGTTACCCACCGATAGAGGCTATGAAATATGGAATACCAGTACTGGCCTCTAATGTAACATCCATTCCTGAAGTAGTCGGTTCTAGTGCTATATATTTTTCACCACTTTATGCTACCAGTATTTTTCATGCATTTATGCGTTTTTTTCAAACAGACACCAGGCAACTCTCTCTCTCTGCTTTAGAACACTATAAATCAATATCTACCAAACAAATAGAAGACACAAAACACCTTGTTAATGATATTATTTTAAAAACTGATGCTGTCAGATGTTCCAATTAAGGACAAGTTTTACAGACATCATCTGCAGATATAATCACTACCAAACATAAAATACATTTCTATAATCAATTATTCTTACCACATTAAAAATTATGCCAAAAGCCAGAGTAATAGCATTTTATTTACCACAGTTTCATCCAATACCAGAAAATGACAAATGGTGGGGAAAAGGTTTTACCGAGTGGACTAATGTAGCCAAGGCAAAACCGCTTTTTCGCGGTCATTATCAACCACGGATTCCTTCCGATTTGGGATTCTACGATCTGCGTGTACCGGAAGTACGTGAGCAACAGGCCGCTATGGCTCGTGAAGCAGGGGTAGAAGGTTTTTGCTATTGGCATTATTGGTTTCGTCACGACAAAAAACTATTGGATCGTCCTTTTCACGAGGTTCTTACTAATGGTTCACCAGATTTTCCTTTTTGTTTGGGTTGGGCAAATCATAACTGGACGAATAAGAGTTGGGAAGTAGGTACCCGCCAGCAAAAGGAAATGACTTTATTGGAAATGACTTATTCCAAAGAAGAATATATTTTGCATTTTTATGATGTTCTTCCCGCTTTTAAGGATAAGCGATATATTACCGTTGATGGCAAGCCGCTATTTTATGTATGGAGTGCATTGTCAATCCCAAATCCTAAAGAATTTATCAATTTGTGGCAACAATTAGCCGTCGAAAACGGGCTGAAAGGCATCTATTTTGTTGGATTGGGATTTAGTTTGCAAGAAAATGAGAAAACTCTCAAAGCCGCAATTACAAAACATATACCGAACTATGCATCTAAACACTACCACGCAATTTTAGCTGCTGGTTTTGATGCCGTTAACAGCCGCGGATACAATCGTGCAGATTTGTATTGTCGTTCTACATGGGAGATTGTTTGGCGAACCATCGCTATGCGCTTATTTAAATACACCACTATATCCAAATGCGACCAACAACGCATTAACAAGTACCTTTATACAGAAGAAGATACTCAAGAAAATATATTTCCTACCCTTATGCCAAATTGGGATCGTTCTCCCCGTAGCGGACGCAGGGCTCGTATCTATATCAACAGCACTCCCTGTGTGTTTGGAGAGCAAATAGATCAAGTCCTTAATCTTATAAAAGATAAGCCGCAAGAACATAGAATTGTATTCCTAATGTCATGGAACGAATGGGCAGAAGGAAACTATGTAGAACCAGATATGCAGTACGGACACGGCTATTTAGATATTCTAAAGAAAAAATTGTTGCATTAACCTATTATGATAGAGGCATGGGGCAGTGGCATACATCGTATCCTTGCTGCATGCAACGAGGAGGGATTCCCTACCCCGATTATTGAAGAAACTATGGGCGGTATGCAAATCACATTGTGGAATACCCCCCAGAATACCCCCCAGAAAGGCAATATCGAAGATTCTTTGTCTGAAAGAATACTCGCGTTGCTGACTGCCAACAACCGCTTATCCCAACGCACCATTGCCAACCAATTGGGCATTGGCTTCGATACAGTGAAAGAGTATATGACCAAACTCAAACGCACTGGCAAAATACAACGCATTGGTGCTGACAGAGGTGGGTATTGGCAAGTCACAGACACAGATAATTAATAGTTAAACTATAAAACTACGACCTACCGATGACAATTTTCCTTATCGCTCGCGGCTATCCTGAAACACAAGAACCGCAATGGGGTTGCTTTGAAAAAGACCAGGCAGAAGCCCTTGCTCAATATGGACATAAAGTTGTGATGCTCAGTTATGACGGCAGATTCCGTTGGAGATTCCGTAAATTGGGCTTTACTTACATACAAAAAAATAATGTGCATAGCATCAATTATTTTGTATGTCCGAGTATTTTCATAAAACTTTTTGGCACTAAAATAAAGGGAAAATGGGAATGCTGGCAACTCCGCCACGTGTACAAAAAGGCTGTTCAATTATATGGGCAGCCGGATATCCTATATTCACACTACCTTTGCCTTTCGCACGAAGCAGTATCTTTGAAACTGAGATTTTCCAAACCATTGGTGATGATAGAACATTGGAGTGAAATCAATAAAGATACAATCCTGCCGAGGGTACAAAAAATGGGCAGTGATACCTATCGCTATGCAGATGCAGTCATTACAGTTGCTCAATCACTGCAAAACAGATTGATGGAACATTTTGGAATTTCTGCTCACGTCGTACATAACATTGCCGGCACAGAATTCTATTACCAAAAACACACCTCCATCAACAAATTCACCTTTGTTGCGACAGGCAGTTTGGTCTCGCGAAAAGGCTTCGACTTACTACCCAAAGCCTTTGTCAAGGCTAATCTCCCAAAAAATCAATGGCAGATGAACATCATCGGAGAAGGACAAGAGCACCAAAACCTACAAACAGCAATAGATAGCAGCGGGCTAACTGATAACATTCATCTATTGGGAACTAAAAACAAAGAGCAGATAGCCCAATTACTCAACCAAAGCGATGTGTTCATTCTTCCGTCAAGGAACGAGAATTTCTCTGTCGCTGTATTGGAAGCACTGGCTTGTGGAGTGCCTGTTATTGCGAGTATCTGTGGTGGTATTAGAGAGTGTATCAATGAGAAAAATGGCTTGCTCTTCCCCGTCAACGATGTGGATGCGCTCGCCGAGGCCATCAAAACAATGTACCTCAACAGAACCAACTACAACCGCCAAGCCATCGCCGCCGACTGTCAGGCACGCTTCTCACCCGAGGTTATTGCCCGACAACTCACTGGCATTTTCCAACAGGTCATCGCCAAACAATAACCCGCAACTAGGGTGAGGGCGGGCAGGTAAACTCCCGCCACTCTCCCGCTACTCTCTATATGACATTCTTATGTGATTCTTATGTGATTCTTATGTGATTCTTATGTGATTCCCTATACAACTCCGAAGCAAAACCGAAAGAATATAGTGCGAATATCATAAAAATATAGTAACTTTGCCACCTCACTGATTACCTTATTTTGTCCTATGTCAGAAGCAATTTTAGAACCCACCCTTGAGTCTTTGCACGGCAAACTCAGCATAAACTCCAACATCATCTTCCGTCGCAAGACCCCGCAAGTCACCGGCAAGCGTGCCATTTCCTGCGGGCCACAAGAGGCGTATGTCGTTACCAAACCACGCGACTGGAAGAAGAACCCGCCGCGCGGTGCCGAACTCGAAAAGATTAACCGCTTTCGGGAAGCCTGCCGACTCACCTCCGAGCAACTCAACAACCCCGAAACGCGGGTCGTCTGGGAGCAACGTTTCAACCGCCAACTCCACTATGCCGACCCCGAAAGTCCCCAAGACCCGTCCACAGGACGACAAAAAGTATATACCCAACTTTGGGCGTACACACGTGCCGCCATCCTACGCCAACTCCAAAACGACGCTCAAAACACCCCAAACCCCTAATCAAACTGCCAATCACAAGACTATCACCCGTTTTCTGCAATAGCAACAAACAAACTTATAGACAATTAACAAACACAACCTTGCATAGTTAAAATAATTTTTGTAACTTTGCAGCCCAATTAAGAGTACAATGAAACATTTGGTTATCATAGGCGCAGGCGGCATGGGGCGCACCATGTTCGATATGGCATGCGAGAGCATCGGCTATGGTGAGACGTATGATATTCATGGGTTTATCGATGATAACACCCACGCATTGGATAGTTTTCCGAACTATCCCTCAATGCTTGGTACTATCTCCGACTACCAGCCGCAGCCCGACGACATCTTTATCTGTTCCATCGGCGGCATCTCACGACGTAAATGTATGGAAGAAATCATTAGTCGGGGAGGACGTTTCCTAACGATGATTCACAAGACGGCACGTCTTGGCACCAATGTGCATATCGGCGAAGGTACTGTCATTGGGGCATTTACCTCAATTGGTGCCGATGCCCGCGTAGGTAAATGCAACCTCATTCAGTCCTATACCGTCATCGGACACGACTCGCGTATTGGAGATTGGAATCGCATAGACACACACGTTACACTTGTAGGCGGAACGATTGTGGAAGACGAAGCAGACATCCACACTGCAGCAATGATAAGCCACAATGTAGTTGTCGAGAGCCTGTCCCGAGTGGCAGCCTGCAGTTTCGTTATCCGCCGAGTCAGAACCGGCACTACTGTAATGGGCAATCCTGCCAAAAGACTAATGTAATCAAGAATAAAATACAAACTATATGGATATTCAACAATTTATTCAGAACGTAGCAGACCAGTTCGATGAACTGAATGTAGAACTGACTCCCGAAACCCAATTCCGCAAAGTAGAAGGCTGGACTTCTTTGGTAGCCCTCTTGGTTATAACAATGGTGGACGAGGAATATGGTATTGTTCTTCCCCCGGAAGAAATGCGCAAAACAAACACCATACAAGAGTTATACGACCTCGTGGTCAGCAAACAGGCGTAATGTACAATCCTTTCTCGCTCATAGGCAAAACCATCCTGATTACAGGAGCATCCTCCGGAATAGGTCGTGCAACGGCTATCGAATGTAGTCGTATGGGGGCTACGTGCATTTTGACAGGACGCAACGAAGAACGGCTTAAGGAAACTATTTCTTTACTGGAAGGCGTTGACCACCAATACATTGTTGCTGATTTAGAGAAAGCAGATAATATTCACAGATTAGTTGCTGAATTACAAGGAATTGATGGTTGTGTCAACAATGCAGGAGTGCTTGGATTAACACCAGTTCTCGGATTATCCGCAGAAAAGATAACACAGATGCAAACTATAAATCTGAATGCGCCGATGTTATTGATACAAAGTCTCCTCAAGAATAAGAAAATACGAAAGAATGCCTCTATTGTATTCACGTCCTCTGTATCTGGCGTATATCGTGTCAGCATCGGTAATGCCATTTATGCAACAACGAAATGCGGTATAGATGCATTTATGAGAACCGCTGCTTTAGAATTATCAGGAAAGGGTATTCGTTGTAATAGTGTTAACCCTGGAATGATAGAGACGGAATCATTGACTGTCATCCCTATGAATAAAGAGCAGAACAAAGAAAACATTAGGCGATATCCATTGAAACGATATGGAAAACCGGAAGAAGTTGCATATGCCATCATTTATCTGCTTTCAGATGCTTCAGCATGGGTAACAGGAACCGAACTAAAAATTGATGGTGGCTTAAGCCTTTCGTAGATAAAGAATGAACATTATGGACCTACTACAAGACAAAGTCTGTATCATCACGGGCGCGGCACAAGGTATCGGCAAGCAGATAGCAAAGCAGTTTGCCGACGATGGTGCCATAGTCTATGCCTGTGACCGGCAGGATTTCACATCGGACAACGACCGTATTCGCCCCCTCGTTATGGACGTCACGGACGCCGGCAGCGTCAAAGCCGCTTTTATGCAAATATACAAAGCGGAGGGACGTATAGACTGTCTCGTCAATAACGCAGGCATCGTCTATAACCGCAAGATAGGTATGATTGTCCGTGAGGAGACGGAGCGAATGTTTCTGGTCAACGTCATCGCTGTCTTGGAGATGATTCAGTTGGTCAGCCGCCTTATGGCGCGCAATGGCGGAGGAAGTATCGTCAATATCGCTTCCGTCACTGCCGTATTGGGTTCTCCGGGGCAAGTGGCATATTCCGCTACCAAAGGCGCAATCATCTCCATGACCAAGTCTGCGGCGAAGGAACTCGCACCGCAGGGCATTCGCGTCAATGCCGTTGCACCGGGCATCGTCAAGACAGAGCGCTTCGCCGAACTCTACGAAGCCAACGGTGAGAAAATTGATGCCCGTATTCAGCGTATTGCACTCGGCAGGCTCGGCACACCCGAAGACATTGCCAACGCCTGCGCATTCTTGGCGTCCGACCGGGCAAGTTACATCTCGGGGCAGATACTCGGAGTGGACGGTTGTGCCTCTATTTAATGTTTGCGAATACAATGTTGTTAGGTCTCGAACATATTGACCCGCAGCGGCTTGCCGCCATTGATTCCAACGGCGGCACGCTCCGTTATGCCGACATATCCGCATTGGCGGACACCATCACCCGTACCGTTCCGCAACGGGCATTGTGCTTTCTCTTGGTGGAGAACAATATCGGCGGCATAGCATGGGTTATGGCAATGCTGCAAAGTCGCCGCTTGGTACCTTTGATACTCAATGCCAAAACGGAAGCCACCCTCTACCAAAACCTGCTCTCCACCTATCGCCCCGCATACGTATGTGCAACGGATTCCCTGTGTATGGAGGGAAGTCCCCTGCACAGTCAGTTCGGTTATACGCTCTACAGGACAACCAATCCCCTGTCCGAACTGCACCCCGACCTGAGTCACCTCTTGCCTACATCAGGCAGCACGGGCAGCCCCAAGTTGGTACGCCACTGCTATGACAATATCGAAGCGGCAGGGTTGAACATTTCCACCTTCTTTGAACTCAAACCCGCAGACCGCCCGCTCATGGTGTTGCCCTTATATTATACTATGGGGCTGTCTATGGTATTCAGCCATTTGCGCGTAGGTGCCACTGTCCTCATCACGGGACTGAGTATGACCGACCCTAAGTTCTGGGCATTCCTCAAAGACCGACACGCCACCTCCTTCACAGGCGTACCATATAGTTTCCAAATCCTCAACCTGATGCGGTTCTTCCGAATGGATTTGCCTGACTTGGAGTTGCTCACGCAAGGAGGAGGGAAAATGCCGACCGACCTCAACCTCAAGTTTGCCGAATACTGCCGCGACCACAACAAACGCTGGATTGCCACCTACGGACAGTCGGAATGTACGGCACGTATGGCTTATCTCCCTGCCAAGTGGGCGATAGAGAAAGTCGGTAGTATCGGAATCGCTGTACCCAACGCCGAGTTGTCTCTCTTGGCGGAAGACGGAACGCCCGTCACTGCTCCGCACACCGAAGGCGAAATGTGCTACCGTGGAAAGAATGTAACAATGGGCTACGCACGCAGTCTTGCCGACTTGGCTTTGGGAGACGAACGGCACGGATTCATACGCACAGGCGACTTGGCATACTTCGACGAAGACGGCTGTTATTATATTGTCGGACGTATGGGACGTTTCCTCAAACTGTTTGGTATGCGTGTCGGACTGGACGAATGTGAACAAATCCTGCAAACCGACTGCGGCGTGGAGTGTGCCTGCGTGGGTACGGACGAGAAGATGATTGTGTACATCACCGATCCCCGCAAGCAGGACGAGGTGAAGAACACTCTCGTGCAAAAGACGCACATCGTTGCCACATCCTTTGAGATACGTGTTATACCCGAAATACCGAAAAACGAGACGGGCAAGAAACTATATAGTAAACTTTCAAACCAATAAATACAATGACTAACTTGGAAAAATATAACGCCATCTTTGGCGAAGTCTTTGGAGTAACCGCCGACCAATTGGGAGACAACTTCTCCAAAGAGACGGTCAGCGAGTGGGACTCCGTGCACCAACTGAACATCATCTCTCTTATGGAGGAGACCTTCGACTTGATGCTTGACCCCGAAGACATCATGGCTTGCACAAGTTACGCCGCCGGCAAAGACATCCTCACCCGCAACGGCATAGAACTATAATACTATGGCACGCTGGACTATAAAGAATGTGCGCCTTGCAGGTGTTTCTGCTTGTATGCCGAAGCATATTGTCAAGACTGCAGATATACCTCTTTTCAACAAAGAGGAAGCCGCGGTTTTTGATAATACCGTAGGCATCCGTGAACGTCGTATAGGTCCTGATACACTATGTGCATCCGATATGTGCCAAGCGGCAGCAGAAAAACTTTTGGCAGAGTTGGGATGGGAGCGAGATAGCATAGATATGCTTGTCTTTGAATCTGTAACAGCGGATTTCCATCCCACTCCGCCCACATCATGCGTATTACAAGACAGATTAGGATTATCTACTGACTGTTTCTGCATAGACTTGCCTATGGGATGTTGCGGTACACTGTACGCTATCAATGTGGCTGGCAACATGTTGTCCTCCGGCAACATCCACCGAGCATTGTTATTGGTAGGAGACACCGCTTTGCGTATGGGGTCTAAGCAGGATAAAAGTCGTGTACCTTTGTTTGGAGACTGCGGTACTGCCATTGCATTGGAATACGACACTACAGCAAAAGACATCGTAATCGATTTCCATACATTAGGTAGTGGTTATAAGGCACTTATGACACCCCACGGAGGTTTCCGACACCCTGTTTCTCCCGACTCTTTCACTTTGGAAGACTTTGGCAATGGCATCATTCGCGCCCCGAAAGACACGCTCATAGATGGTATGTCTGTATTGACATTCGCCATCTCACGCCCGCCAAAGTCTATACAGCAACTGATTGATGATTACCATATTGATGTAAATACAGATATTGATTATTTCCTTATTCACCAAGCCAATAAGTTAATAGTTGACCGCGTAGTAAAGAAATTACACTTGCCTATAGACAAAGTTCCTTACGACTTGGAGGAGTTTGGCAACTTGGGCGGTGCCAGTATCCCATCTCTAATGGTAACCCGGATTGCAGATGCTCTTCGTGGTGATAAGCCCACTCGTATGTTGGCATCTTCTTTCGGCTTGGGTCTCAGTTGGGGCACTATGCTCCTGACTGCGAATAACGTAATCATCCCTGATTTGATAGAACTATGAGCCTTCGTAGCAGACTTTGGACTATTGCGACAAACGCCTACCCTGCCTATCTGCGTCTTGTGTACAAGATATCTCTTGGCAAGGGAGTACGTATCGCCTACCGCGCCCATCTGGACAAAAGTATCAACCCGCGCGGTATTCATATCGGGGACAGAACGTGGGTATTGAATGGAGCATTTGTTATGGCGCACGACCACTGTCGTCACCTGAAAGCGGATACATACATCGGCAATGATTGTGTTATAGGAATCAATGCTATCATTATGCCAGGCTTGCACATTGGTAATCAGGTAATTATAGGGGGGGGGAGCGTAGTTACAAAGGATATTCCTGATAATTGCATTGCCGTTGGAAACCCTGCCAAAGTAATCAAGACGGGTATCAAAGTGTACAACGGACAAATCATAAACGATACAAACGAGTAAAAACAAAAACGCAATATAGATGTACAAACATTGCCTCAAACGTGTACTTGATTTCTGCATAGCACTGGTTGCACTTATCTGCTTGAGTCCGTTGCTGCTCATAGTAACAATATGGCTGCACTTTGCCAATCACGGTGCAGGAGCGTTCTTCACACAGGAGCGACCCGGCAAAGACGCAAAGATATTCAAGGTTATCAAGTTCAAGACGATGACCGACGAGCGTGACAGCAATGGTAACCTGTTGCCCGATGCACAACGTCTGACCAAAGTAGGGCGGTTCGTACGTTCCACTTCCATTGACGAGTTACCCCAACTCTTCAATGTACTCAAAGGAGATATGGCACTCATAGGTCCTCGTCCCCTGTTGGTCAAGTACCTGCCCTTGTACACCAAGGAGCAGATGCGTCGCCACGAAGTACGTCCGGGCATCACGGGTTGGGCGCAAGTCAATGGTCGGAACGCTATCACGCACACCAAAAAGTTTGAGTATGACGTGTGGTATGTGGACCACCTGACGTTTGCACTCGACTGCAAAATTATCGGTATGACTATTCACAACGTCCTTCACCGTGAGGGTATATCCACAGCCGGCGAAGCCACTGCCCCCACCTTCGACGGAACCAACTGACACACATTTCAGATAATGGCGTAAAATTTGGAATAACAACACAAAAAGAGTTGTACACTTCACAAAAAGAGCATACCTTTGCAGGTAAAACAAGAAAGTATACTTATATATTTATTGCAAAAACAACAAAGTATACTTTATAATACAATATAAATGATTGACAAGCAAAATATCAAACAGATTATCGGGGAACGACAAGAAGAATTGTTATCCATTCAGATAGTGGAAAGACCTATGCAATTTGACAGGTCGTCTAATTATGTATTGATAGGTCCTCGCCGTGCAGGCAAATCATATATGTTGTATTGGTATATACAGCAATTGATCAAGAATAAAGGGGCTTCCATCCAACAAATTCTCTATATCAACTTCGAAGATGAACGTATAGCCCTAATACAAGCACACGAACTTGGCATTTTACTCGAAGCCTATCAAGAAATGTACCCCACAGAGAAACCGTGGATATTCCTTGATGAGATACAAAATATAGTCGGTTGGGAAAAGTTTGCACGCCGCTTGGCAGATAGTAAGTATCATGTTATGATAACGGGAAGCAATGCTAAAATGTTGAGTTCCGAAATCGCAACCACATTAGGCGGCAGGTATATAGCCCGCGAGGTATTTCCTTTCTCATTTGCTGAATATCTGACCTACTGCGGATTGACATTACAACCCAATTGGGAATATATGCCGGCACAACGCCTGCAAGTAAAAAACAAGATAACATCTTATTTACAATATGGCGGTTTTGCAGAGACTTTCGATAAAGCGGATAAGCGGGAATGGCTCAATTCGCTGTATCAAAAAATCATTATGGGTGACATTGTAGAACGAAATGCTATCCGCAATCCGCGTGTTTTCCGTTTATTGGCACGTAAATTGGCAGATTCGGTAATGCAACCGACGTCTATTGCCAGACTGCAACATTTGATAATTTCTACAGGAGATAGAATCAGTATTCCTATACTGAAAGATTATCTTGACTATATGCGCGAAGCCTACCTTGTTTTTGAAATTCCCAACCTCGCTTCTCATTTGGCAGAACAGGCAACGGCTAAAAAAAGGTATTTCATAGACAATGGGATATTAAATTTATTCTTGCATAACGATGTGGCTAAACTTTTGGAGAACATTGTAGCGATTCATCTGCATAAAAAATATACCAATAATGATGAATACCGATTGTTTTACTACAATAGAGGTGTAGAAGTGGATTTTTGTATTCCTGAAGAATCACTAGCGATACAAGTCTCATAAATATGGACGATATAACTACCGCTGAACGTGAAACCAATGCATTACTGAAATTTACAAAACAATATCCTGAGTATAAAGGAATAATTATTACTTACGATACAGAAAAAGAATTGGAAATCAATGGACAAGTAATACATATTATTCCACTTTGGAAATGGCTGATTCAACAATAAACATATCCAATTATGAACAAACGAATATATCTTTGTCTCGCACACATGAGCGGGAATGAAATGAAGTACATCCAAGAGGCTTTCGATACCAACTGGGTAGTGCCTCTCGGACCGAATGTAAACGGATTTGAAGAAGACCTGAAGCAGTTTGTAAGCAGTTGCGACAATGCTGAAATAGCACAACAACTGCAAAGCAAACAGGTGGTGGCACTCTCTGCGGGTACGGCTGCCGTACATCTGGCATTGATAGCGTGCGGAGTGCAAGCAGGCGATGAGGTGTGCGTACAGTCGTTCACTTTCTGTGCCAGCAGCCATCCTATCAAGTACCTCGGTGCAACACCCGTGTTCATTGACTCGGAGAAAGACTCATGGAATATGGACCCTGCACTATTGGAACAGGCTATTCTCGACCGCAAAGCCAAGACGGGCAAATATCCCAAAGCCATCATTCCCGTAGCACTCTACGGTATGCCCTATCGCATACACGAGATACTGGCAATAGCCGACAAGTACGGTATCCCCGTGATAGAAGATGCCGCAGAGGGTTTCGGCAGCCGCTATGCCGGACAGGTATTAGGCACCTTCGGCAAGTATGGAGTGCTGTCTTTCAACGGCAACAAGATGATAACCACTTCGGGCGGCGGCGCACTGATTTGCCCCGACGAGGCTGCCAAGCAGAAAGTGATGTGGTACGCCACACAGGCACGTGAGGCATACCCCTACTACCAGCATGAGGCGATAGGTTACAACTACCGCTTGTCGAATATCTGTGCCGGTATCGGACGCGGGCAGATGACCGTTGTGGACGAGCATATACGTCACCACAAGCACATCGCCGGCCTCTATGAGAAAGCCTTTGCCGAGATAGACGGTATCACGTTCCACAAGAACCCCGCCCCCGAGTACGACAGCAACTACTGGTTGAACACTATCGTGCTTGACCCTGCACTGCGTATCGCAGGGCAGGAACACGCTTACGAAGTAGCCGTACAAGGTGCTGTGGGCGGTGCTGCAGGTGTAACCCACCAAGCAGCGACATTGCGTACCGATTGTGAACCAAACGACAATGTTGAGGCACTGCGTATGTATCTTGACCAAGCAGGCATCGAGTCCCGCCCGCTATGGAAACCCATGCACAAGCAACCCGTCTATAAAGACGCTCCCGCTTACGTGAATGGTGTGAGTGAGTCTCTGTTCAAGGTGGGTATGTGCCTGCCGTCGGGACCTATGGTCAGCGACGAAGATGTGGCATACATAGTGGAAACTATCAAAAAAGCAATTATTCAATAAACTGATAAATATGGCATTTTTCGGGTTATTCGGGAAAGAGAAAAAAGAGACTTTGGATAAGGGGTTGGAAAAGTCCAAAGAGTCGGTATTGAGCAAAATCGGACGGGCAATCGCGGGCAAAAGCACCGTGGACGATGATGTATTGGACAAGTTGGAAGAGGCACTCATCACCTCCGATGTGGGTGTGGAGACCACGCTGCGTATCATAGAACGCATACAGGCACGCGTAAAACGCGACAAATACCTCGGAACAGACGAACTGCACCGAATTTTGGAAGAAGAGATTGCAGCCTTGCTTGCCGAAAACAACACGGGCGATGTGTTCGATTTTGATGCTCCGCTACCTTGCAAACCATACGTTATCATGGTGGTGGGCGTAAACGGCGTGGGCAAGACGACGACCATCGGGAAACTGGCTTATCAATACAAAAAAGCAGGCAAAAAGGTCTATCTCGGTGCGGCAGACACATTCCGTGCGGCTGCCGTGGAGCAACTTTGTATCTGGGGCGAGCGGGTCGGAGTACCGGTTATCAAGCAGCAACAAGGCTCCGATCCTGCCAGCGTGGCATACGATACATTAGCCAGTGCAAAAGCCAATGATGCGGATGTAGTGCTGATAGATACCGCCGGACGTTTGCATAACAAAGTGAACCTGATGAACGAACTGACCAAAATAAAGAACGTGATGCAAAAGGTAGTGCCCGGCGCACCGCACGATGTGATGCTCGTTTTGGACGGCAGTACGGGACAAAATGCGTTTGAGCAGGCACGGCAGTTTACGGCTGCGACACAAGTTACTTCGCTGGCAATCACAAAGTTGGATGGTACAGCCAAAGGTGGTGTAGTGATCGGCATCAGCGACCAATTCAAGATACCCGTGCGCTACATCGGGTTGGGCGAAAAGATGGAAGACCTACAAGCGTTCAACAAAGAAGAGTTTGTCAAATCACTGCTATAAACCGACTAAATTGTACATTATGAAAAGGTGGTTTATATTTATTATGCTTTTGCTGCCATTGTTCGGATATGCAGCACAAGAGTTGGTGCTGCTCTACCCGTCCGGAAAAGAAATGAAAACGGATCTGGCAGCCATTGGCAAACTGGAATTTTCGTCCGATTCAGTCTTTCTCATTTCGCATAGCGGAACACGATTAGGGGCAGAAGCAAAGGGGAAATTACAACATATTCGCTTTGTCCGAAAGTCCGTTTCCAATATAGATACCCCAGAGGAGACAGGTATTTCCATTTATCCGAATCCTGCCACAAGTACACTGACTATCAGTGGCATAGAGCACTATACCACAGCACGTATCTATACAACAAACGGACAATTCCTGCAAGCCGTCGCGCTCTCTGAAGGCTCTAATACGCTATCGGTAGAATCACTGAGTGCCGGCACATATCTGCTGCAAATCAACACGGATGTAGTTCGCTTGCTCAAGCAATAACGTTAAGCGGGCGATGTTAGGATATTATAAAATAAAATTAACAAATATTCTACCCTATCCTATACCTATCCTATGCGCATCCTATGCGTATCCTATAACAAAATAAGGCTGCCTTTTTCGGCAGCCTTACCCATCTATTGTTAATTGTTTTTATCTTTATTTGCCGGACTTGTCAGATTCTACCGACTCTGTCGTGGCATTTTCCTGATTGTGTTTTGTTCCTTTATGACGGTTCATCAAGCCAATCACGCAGAAAGGCACAATGAACATCGCCAAAAAGACCAATGTCAGGATAATAATTGAAGTATCCATAATATGGTCAATTTGTAAATCTGTTAGTTTGTAAATTATTGCCGAATTCGACAATGATATGGACGATGCGGGACGCATCGTCGCCATAGTGTTCATACTCTGCTTGGGAGTATGAACACTATACAAACCGACCGATTACCAGAATGTATTAAATGGGAAAGATATATCTTCAGCAGGCAGGCCGACAACCAATGCCTCTGCATACGATATATCCGTATTCAAACGATGTGATAAAGCCGTTTCTTCGGCTACAGAAAGGGCTAAATTAGGGGTACGCGTATTGGTGTAATCATTCTGCACCGTGCGTGAATGTGTTTCATAGCGACGCCCCAACGCATTGTTCGCTAATGCGGGAGAATACCCAGACAATGCAAAATCGGATACATAATCCACCTCGAAGAAGGTTTGTTCCTGCTCTGTAGTGAATGTTACCTGCTGCCGTCCCCTACTCGCTTGTACACATAGGGGATTGCCGTTAAAGCGCAAGACCGCACTAACAGCAAGCAACAAAAATATGTAGAACCGATGTTTCACGTTTGGAACGCTAATTATCGTATTTACTTGCAATAACGTTAATTATCGTTAATTTGGCGTTAATTATTCCGGAAAAATATATAATTAACCATATAATTAAGCCATTAATTCTTCATTCCTAATTCGTAATTATTTCTGCGTGGCAAAATACTTCCAAAGGGGAGCAGCGTGGAGAGCCTGAATGATTTCGCCCTGTTCCAATAGTTGACGCACATCGGCTTTGTCCATAATATGCACGTGGATGTCCTCTGTGCGCTCCTGGTGCTGCTCCCGCCTTTTCTCCACCCCCGTAGCCAAAAACGTATAAGAGAGATTGTTATGGTTTCCCGGATTGGGCGACAAGACCATAAACTGCTGCCACTCGCCGCCCTCATAGCCCGTTTCTTCACTCAGTTCGCGCTTCGCCGCCTCAAGCGGTGTCTCACCCGGGTCGATTACCCCCGCCACCAACTCATAGTGGGTCTCACCCAATCCGTGACGATACTGATCCTCCATCACCATTTGTCCGTCTTTGGTAATGGCAATGACATTGATCCAACAAGGGAATTCCAACACAAAATAGGCAGGTATAACCACCCCGCTCGGCAGTTCGACCGTGTCCTGACGGACATTGAGCCAAATGCCTTTGCTGAGTAGTTTCTCACTCCGCAGCACTTTCCATTTGCGGTTTTCCAATTTCTCTATCATACACGCTTTTCCATTTGAGTGTCATATATATCATTCGTGCCACGAGGTGGGCAAAATAACCTATATATAAGGCTTGTGCGCCGCACCAACGGTAAGCAAGCCCGTAGCCGGACACAAACGCTATCGCAGCAAAAATCATACCATTGCGAATCTCTTTGCCTGCCGTGGCACCCACAAAAATACCATCCCACAAAAATGCCAATGCGGAAACGACCGGCATTGCTATCAGCCACCCCATATACGGCACAGCAGCGGACAACACAGACGAATCGCTGGTCAGTAATCGGATGCAGCCATCGCCCGTTACGAGATAGAGCAAAGAAAACACCACACCGATACCAAGCGCCCATACAAACAGGATACGAATGGCATTTTTCAGCAATGTGAATTGCTTTTCGCCGACGAACCGCCCCACCAACGCCTCTCCCGCATAGGCAAAGCCATCAATGAAATAGGAGAAAAGCATAAAGAGTTTCATCATTATGGCTGATACCGCCAGTTCGGGATCGCCGTATCGGGATGCCAAAGCGGTAAAACCGACATAGACCACCATAAAGCAGAGCGACCGGATAAACAGGTTACCATTCAGCACCAGCAACCGGCGCATAGAGCGGAAGTCAGTAAGCATCTGCCAAACGGCGGTACTATGCAACGTGGTGCGGTATTTGGTCGCTACAATGCTGACCGACAGCAGCAGTCCCGAATACTGGGCAATCAGCGTGCCGTACGCCACACCTATCGCCCCGAGAGGGGTATATACCGCCAGCAGGTAACTGGCAACTATATTCACCACATTGACAAGGATGTCGGTTGCCATCGGACTGACCGTATCCTGCATGCCGATGAACCACCCCTTGAACGCCATCAGACTGAGCGTGGCAGGTGCCGCCCAGATACGCACGAAGAAATACTTGCGGGCAAAGGCTGCCACCTCGGGCGAGCAAGGCACACACGCCAAGACGGCAGTAACAAACATCCATTGTATCGCCCAGACAAACAATGCCCCCGGAAGGGCGATGCCGATACTCTGCGTAAAAAGCCGGCAGCACTCCGCTGTATCTCTGCGTCCGAAAGCCTGCGCCGTCAGCCCCGATGTCCCCACCCGCAGAAAGCCGAAATTCCAGTAGAGCAAATCAAACAGCATTGTGCCGATAGCAATACCACCGATAGCAGAAGCATCGGATATATGCCCCACAATAGCCGTATCCACCAGCCCGACCAAAGGAATGGTGATATTCGCCAAGATACTCGGCAATGCCAGATGAAGAATGCGACGATTCAATTAAGAATTAACAATTAACATACATAATATATACCTTATTTTCAACCCCAATGCTCTGCCTGCGAGACAGACAGAGCATTGGGGTTCTTTGTTCTTTGTTCTGATTCTGTGTCTTATTTCTTCTCCTTGATAAGCAGGACGGAAACGGCACCTAAGAACAGCAGCACACCGGCAACGACCAGCATACCTACTTGCATATCACGGCACAAACCATTCAGCAACACACCGCCCAACAATGCCGCCACAATCTGCGGGAGACAGATCGTGCAGTTGAATAGTCCAAGCAGCGTTCCCATACGCTTGCTGCCCTCTATGGCGTTGGTGAAAAGCGTAAATGGCAAAGCCAACATTGCCGCCCAAGCCGCACCAATCAAGGCATAACTCAGCCAAAGTACATATTGGTTATGGACAAAGAAAATTGATACAAAACCGATCCCGCCAATCACAAGCGATAATATATATGCTCCCTTGTTGCCCATTTTATGCTCTATTGCGGGCAGGAGAGCCGCCCACAGCAGCGAACCTACCGCCTGGATGGCAAAACATACACCTACCCAGTTGCCTGCGTTCTGGAAAGCCTCATGGGCGGTGTTCTGTCCGTCCCAACCGAAACACTGCGAGGCAATGGCTCCATTGGAGTATGTCCACATATACATAAACGCCGCCCAGCAGAAGAACTGCACAAGCCCGATAGTAAGAAACGCACTGACAATGCGTTTCTTATCCGAGGCATCATCCGTCGCAGCGGACTCGTCTTGCTTTTTATTCAGCCCGTGGAACTCGGCATATTCCTGCGGGTTCATCTCCTTTACGGCAAAGAATGTGTACAACACACACAAAATCAATATAGCCGCACCGATATAGAACGACCATTTGACAGAATCGGGAATAACCCCCTCGGGAGCCGTATTGGCAAGACCTATCCACGTAAAGAAAATCGGGAACAGATAGCCCACCAGCGAACCGGCATTGCACAACGCCGACTGGATGGCATACGCCGTACCTTTCTGCTCTTCGTTAACCATATCGCCCACCATCATCTTAAAGGGCTGCATGGCTATATTGATGGATGTATCAAGAAACATCAGCGAAAAAAGCCCAAACCACATAGCGGCATTAAGCCCAAGAAACAGCCCCTGTTGGAACGTAAAATCACCCGCATTGGGCAGCAGCACCATCACCGCCACAGCAATAATGGCACCGATAAGCAGGTAAAACTTGCGACGACCGAACACAGGTCCGAGCCATGTCTTATCCGACAGCAAACCTATCAACGGTTGCACGATCATACCCATCAGTGGAGGCAGAATCCAAAAAAAACTCAATGTGTGCGGGTCTGCTCCGAGTGTAGCAAAAATACGGGAAATGTTGGCACTCTGCAAGGCATAAGCAATCTGTACGCCGAAAAAACCGAAACTGAGATTGAAAAGTTGCCCGAAAGACAAATTACGTTTTTCCATTTTGTTATCCAAAGTATTGATTTTGGACAAAAGTACTGCTTTTTTCCGAGCCGTACAAGTTTTTTCTCTTTTTTCAAATAAAAAGTTTGCAGAACAAAAAAAAATGACTACCTTTGCACTACAAATATCCGTTCTTTTATGGTAAAAAAACGGACAAAATATCCGACCTCCGAATACAATACACCTTATATACTATATATAGATGAACGTAACGCATGAACAGTTGACTGAAGCACTGCAACGCTACTTTGGTTTTGACAGTTTCAAAGGTAACCAGGAAGCCATCATACGCAATGTGATGGAGGGGCACGACACGTTTGTACTGATGCCTACCGGCGGCGGCAAGAGTCTGTGCTATCAGTTGCCATCGCTGATTATGGACGGTATGGCAATAGTCATATCGCCGCTGATTGCGTTGATGAAAAACCAAGTGGACGCTATGCGCAACTACTCGGACGAGCAGGGCATAGCCCATTTCATCAATTCGTCGCTCTCGCGCCCCGAAATCAATGCTGTCAAAGAAGATGTGCTGGCCGGCAAAACCAAACTGCTCTATTTGGCTCCTGAGAGTCTGCAAAAAGCAGAGAACGTGGACTTTCTGAAAAGCGTTAAGATCTCTTTTTATGCAGTGGACGAAGCGCATTGTATATCAGAATGGGGACACGATTTCCGCCCCGAATACAGCCACATCCGCTCTATGGTGCAGCGTATCGGCAAGGCTCCGATCATTGCACTGACCGCTACGGCAACACCCAAAGTACAGAAAGATATCCAGAAAAACCTCGGTATGCCCGATGCCACGGTATTCAAAAGTTCGTTCAACCGACCGAACCTGTACTACGAAGTACGTCCGAAGACAAAAGACATTGACCGCGAGGTAATCAAATACATCCGCTCTATGGAAGGCAAATCGGGTATCGTATATTGTCTGGCGCGAAAAGAGGTGGAGGATCTGGCACAGATACTGATTGTAAACGGTATCTCCGCCCGCCCGTACCATGCAGGAATGGATGCAGCCACGCGCAGTGCCACACAGGATGCGTTCCTGATGGAGGAATGTCAGGTGATTGTGGCAACTATCGCTTTCGGTATGGGTATCGACAAACCCGATGTACGTTTTGTCATCCACTACGATATACCCAAATCGCTAGAGGGCTACTATCAGGAGACCGGTCGTGCGGGGCGCGACGGCGGCGAGGGACAGTGTATCTGTTTCTATTCGCCCGATGACATTGAGCGGCTGCGCCGTTTCCAGCAGGGAAAACCCGTCAAGGAAGTGGAAATAGGCAACCAACTGCTGTTTGAGACGCAGTCGTATGCCGAATCAACCATCTGCCGGCGCAAACTGCTGCTACACTATTTCGGCGAGGAATACAACCAGGACAACTGCGGCAACTGCGACAACTGCAAGAAGACCTATCGGATGATGGATGCGCATGAGTTGCTCAGTCTCACACTCGAAACCATACAGCAACTCAACGAGAAATTCAAAGCCGACCATATCGTGGACATTCTCCACGGCAATAATACCGCTGATATTCAGAGTTATAAGCATACCGAACTGGAGAACTACGGTGCGGCATCCGATATAGAAGAATCAACGCTCTATGCCATTATCCGTCAGGCTATGCTCAGCGGCTATTTGAGCAAAGACATAGATTCGTATGGTGATTTGAAAATCACCTCGGACGGCAAGAAATATATCCGCCGTCCGACCAAATTCGAGGTACCCATTGAGGTGCGCGACGAGGAAAACGAGGATATAGACAACGGAGCGGTAGCCTGCGCAGCAGCCGACGATGTGCTGTTCTCCATACTGAAAGATGTGCGCAAAAAACTGTCGAAGAAATGCGATGTCCCGCCGTTTGTTATCTTCCAAGACCCGTCTCTCGAAGCGATGGCTACCACCTACCCCATCACAATGGAGGAACTGATGACCATACCCGGTGTGGGTGTGAGCAAAGCGAAACGCTACGGCGACGAGTTCCTGCGTGTCATCAAAGAGTATGTCGAGGAAAACGAGATCATCCGACCCGAAGACCTGCGCATACGCACAGTGGCGAAAAAATCCACCCGCAAAAAACAGATCATTGCGGCTATCGACCGCCGCGTGGATCTTGACGACCTCGCCGAATCCAACGGAATGTCGATGGAGGAAATGCTCGACGAGTTGGAGGCGATTGTTTTCTCAGGAACGAAAGTGAATATCAACTATTTCATTGAGGAGGTACTTGACCCCGACGAGGAAGAGGAGATATACGACTATTTCAAGAATGCCGAGAGCGATGACCTCAAAACGGCGATGGACGAACTCGGAGAGGACTACTACGATGTGATTCATGTCCGTCTCGTGCGTATCAAATTCCACTGCGACCTTGGAAACTAATGCATAATGCGTAATTAAGAGTAGGAAAAATCAAACATCCTTGGTGCTTTCTATCTAATAGCAAAGTGAGGAGGATGTCAGGTGGATGTCGGGTGGATAAGCCTACCTTATCACACCGAAAAACAGAACATTCCACGCATATTAATTGTTAATTGTTAATTGAACAACTTGCATAAAAACGAAATAGATATTATCACGTTGGGTTGCTCCAAAAACCTTGTGGATGCCGAGCGACTGATGCACCAACTGGAATTAGCCGGCTATCGCTGTGTACACGATGCGGAAGACCCGAAAGGTGAGATTGCCGTTATCAACACCTGCGGTTTTATCGGCGATGCCAAAGAGGAGAGTATCAATACCATTCTTCAGTTTGCCGACCGCAAGACACACCGCAAACTGCGCCAACTGTATGTAATGGGCTGTCTCAGCGAGCGTTACCTGCACGAATTGGAGACCGAAATCCCCGAGGTGGACAAATGGTACGGCAAATTCGACTTTATGCGCCTGATCGACGACCTCAAAGCGCAACCCAAGAGCGACGACGGGTGCGGCTACAAACGTACGCTTACCACCCCGAAACACTATGCCTACATCAAGATTTCAGAGGGCTGCAACCGTTTTTGCTCCTATTGCGCCATTCCGCTCATCACGGGCAGACACACCTCGCGTCCGATAGAGGAGATACTCGAGGAGGTACAATGGCTTGTTGCTCAAGGAGTAAAGGAGTTTAATATCATAGCACAAGACCTGTCGAGTTATGGGCTTGACCTCTACAAAGAGCAACGCCTGCCCGAACTGATAGACCAGATGGCACAGATCGACGGTGTGCATTGGATTCGTCTCCACTATGCCTACCCCACCGATTTTCCGGATGGTATCCTGGAGGTTATGGCAAAGCACCCGAATGTGTGCAAGTACCTTGATATCGCCTTGCAACATTGCAGCGACCACATGCTCACCATGATGCGACGCCATATCACCCGTGCGGAACAGGATGCACTCATCGCGCGCATACGCACAAGCGTACCGAATATATGTATCCGCACCACCTTGTTGGTCGGACACCCCGGTGAGACCGAGGAGGATTTCGAGGAACTGAAACAATGGGTGCGCGAAATGCGTTTCGACCGAATGGGTGCCTTTGCCTACTCCGACGAAGAGGGTACGTATGCCAACCTGCACTATCGGGACGACATCCCGCAAGAGGTGAAAGACCGCCGCGTAGCAGAGATAATGGCTATACAACAGGAGATTTCGGGCACACTAATGCAACAGAAAGTGGGTAAAACGATGGATGTGGTCATCGACCGCGAGGAACCCGATTATTACATCGGTCGTACCCGGTTCGATTCGCCCGAAGTGGACTGTGAGGTGCTGATAGACAAAGAACATACATTGCAGACAGGTGATTTTTATCCGGTTAGGATTACACGTGCCGAGGAATTCGACCTGTACGGCACACTCGGAAAAGAAGAAGAAGGAGAAGAATATTTATGCTGACAAAAGACTTGATAAATAACATTGCAGAGACCACCGGTATGACCAAGAAACGCGTGGAGGAACTGCTCAATGCTACCAATGCCGTAATACGCGATGCATTGATAGAGGGAAAGGCTGTATCCCTGCAAGGATTGGGTACATTGGAAATCAAACGGAAAGAAGAACGCACTTTTGTTCATCCTCGCACAGGGGTGAAAAGTACCAGCCCCGCAAGAAACCAACTCTGCTTCAAGCCTGCTGCCAACATCAAAGACGAACTGAAAAACATCTAAACCATGGCAGACAAACTGAGTAGTACAGACCTACGTCGTGCCGTCATGGTACGCACAGGTGCCTCCGAAGAAGAGGTTACCCTGTTTCATAATGCCCTCAAAGAACAGATTGTAGGGGCAATGCGCACAGATGATAAACAAGTTAAAATCAACGGATTGGGTACATTCCGTCTGCAAGGTATAGCCCCACGCAAGAGTGTCAACATTGCCACAGGCGAGAGCATCACTATCGAAGGCTACAACAAACTGACATTCGTCCCCGAAATCAGTGTCAAAGAGTTGGTGTATAACAACCCCTTGCCGACCGGGGACGCGGACGCCTCGTCCGCGGTAAAGACTACACAGCAGCCACAGCCCGCCAAGAAACAGCAAGATAGCGAGTTCAATCCCTTGAAGAAACTTGGCGAGCAGGCAGACGAAATAGTAGATATCCTGGCCACTCTCGGGCAAGGACCGAAAGCAAAAAGCGAAGAACCACACTCCGCCCCGACTCCCCCAATCCCCCAAAAAGAGGAGAATGTAGCCCAAACGGTTTCATCGAAAGAGCCTGTTGCTCCCAAGAAAACACCTATGGAACCGATAGAGATTGAACCTGTTATTTCAAAGGAAGATGAGAAAGCGCAAACGCCTGCAAAAGCAAAGAAGAAATACCATTTCTTGCGCGACACGTTGATTTGTGTCAGTTGTTTGCTGCTGGTATTGGCAGGCAGCTACATTTTCCTGCGTGAAACCCTCAGCCGGTGGGTGGATTCGCTCCGTGAGCCGCCCGCTGCAGAGGTTGTAGCAGTAAAGACACCAATACCCGTGGCAATAGATACTACAGCAAATACAGTATCTACGGAGGCTATGGAAACTACCACAGGAACTATACCTTTGGCATACACCGAGTTTATTGCTACCGAGCGTGTGCGCAATGGTAGCCGTCTCGCCCAAATTGCCCGCCGCCACTATGGTGAGGACAAGATGGATCTGTGGGTATATATCTACGATGCCAACAAGGATATTATTGATAATCCCAATACCATCAAGGTGGGTACCGAATTGCGTGTTCCCCGCTTGACGGAGCAACAAATGGATTTGACCAATCCCGATACACAGGCACAGATAGAGCAACTCAAAGCACAAATAGAAATACCCGGCAAGTGAACGGACAAGTGATACATATAGAGAACGCTTGCACAAACAACCTAAAGCATGTAAGTGTGGATATACCTCGTAATCAACTGGTTGTGATTACGGGCGTGAGCGGTAGCGGCAAATCGTCGCTGGCGTTCGACACACTCTATGCCGAGGGACAACGCCGCTATGTGGAGAGCCTGAGTGCCTATGCACGTCAGTTCCTCGGACGTATGCAGAAACCCGATGTGGACAAGATAGAGGGTATTCCGCCCGCTATTGCCATTCAGCAGAAAGTGAGCAGCCACAACCCGCGTTCCACCGTGGGGACAAGCACAGAGATATACGATTATCTCAAACTCCTTTTTGCCCGTATCGGACATACCTACTCGCCCATTAGCGGAAAGGAAGTGCGCCGCAAGAGCATACGCGATGTAGTGGATGCAATGACCTCGCAACCCACCGGTACACGCGTCTATTTGATTGCGCCCATCGTCTTGGAAAACCGCACGTTGCAGGAGCAGTTGGATATATGGCAGAGCGAGGGTTTCTCTCGCCTGCTGGATAATGGAGATGTGGTGCGTTTGGGTGCCACGACAAGCCAACAGGTAACTGCAAACGGACAACTCAAAGAACACGTTTACCTGTTGGTTGACCGTGTGGTTGTCGATGGCGAACCCGCTACGGCGAACCGTTTTGCCGACTCCGTGCAAACCGCCCTGTTCGAGGGACACGGCGAGTGCGGGCTGTACATCAACGGCAATTATGAGATGTTCTCCGAGCGTTTCGAAATGGATGGTATCCGTTTTATCGAACCGAGTGAACACCTCTTTGATTTCAATAATCCTATCGGTGCCTGCCCTACATGCAAAGGTTTCGGCAATATCATCGGTATCGACCCCGATTTGGTTGTCCCCGACAAAACCAAATCGATCTATGATGATGCCATCGCCTGTTGGCACGGGGAAAAGATGAGTGTATGGCGCGACCGACTCATCTATAATGCCGCAAAGTTCGGTTTCCCGATACATACACCATTCTTCGAACTTACGCCGGAGCAGAAACGTCTTATCTGGACAGGCAACGAGTACTTCCGCGGACTGAACGATTTTTTTCAAGAGTTGGAATCCAAGCAGTACGGCAAAATACAATATCGTGTGATGCTCGCGCGCTACAAGGGCAAGACCATCTGCCCTGACTGCAACGGAATGCGCCTGCGCAAAGAGGCAGGATACGTGCGTATCAACGGCAAGAATATATCCGACCTATGCTCTATGTCAGTCTCCGATCTGTCAAAGTGGTTTGCGGATTTGTCGCTCAATGATACCGAGCAGAAGACAGCAGAGATGCTTCTTCATGAGATAACCTCCCGTCTTCAATTTATGGAAGACGTGGGACTCGGTTATCTCACACTCAACCGTATGAGCAATACCCTTTCGGGGGGGGAGAGTCAGCGTATCTGTTTGGCAAAATCGTTGGGAAGCAGTCTGGTCGGCTCACTCTATGTATTGGACGAACCCTCTATCGGTCTGCACGCCCGTGATACGGAACGGCTCATTCACGTACTCAAAGAACTGCGCGACCTCGGCAACACGATTGTGGTGGTAGAGCACGACGAGGAAATCATTCAAGCCGCCGACTACATCATTGAGATTGGTCCGGCAGCGGGTATCCACGGCGGCGAAATCACCTATGTGGGTAAACCTAAAGTAGGCGAATTTGTCTATAATATCCCTGTGCAGCGGCGTAAGTGGAACAATTATATCGAGATACAAGGGGCTTGCGAGAACAATCTTAAGAATCTGGATGTACGGTTCCCGCTCAATGTAATGACCGTGGTTACCGGCGTGAGCGGCAGTGGCAAATCAACCCTTGTGAGCAAGGTTTTCTACCCTGCCCTAAAAAAGTACTATGGCGGTATGGCGGAGCATACCGGCAGTTTCTCTGCCCTAAAAGGCAGTATGCATCTTGCTACAGACATCGAGTTTGTGGACCAGAACCCGCTCAGCCGTTCTTCCCGCTCCAACCCTGTAACCTATCTCAAAGCATACGACGAGATACGCCGCTTGTTTGCCGACCAGCCACTGAGCAAACAACTCGGTTTCACTGCCTCCCATTTCTCTTTCAACACCCCCGGAGGACGTTGCGAGATGTGTCAGGGCGAAGGTACGATTACCATTGAAATGCAGTTTATGGCAGACATCACTCTCGAATGTGAGCAATGCCACGGCAAGCGTTTCAAACAGGACGTGCTGGATGTCCGCTATCGCGACAAATCTATCTACGACATACTGACTATGACGATCAATCAGGCTATTGACTTTTTCTCTGAAGACCCTGATTGTGAGAAAATTGTAAAACGACTCAAACCGCTGCAAGACGTAGGTATCGGCTATGTCCGTTTAGGACAGTCGAGCAGTACGCTTTCGGGCGGCGAAAGCCAGCGTGTCAAATTGGCATCGTTCCTCGCCCAAGAAGACGCACAGCCTACAATATTCGTCTTCGACGAACCGACTACCGGTTTGCACCACAAGGATGTACAAGTATTGCTAAAAGCACTCAACCAACTGATTAGCCGCGGGCACACCGTTATCGTCATTGAGCATAACCCGAGTATGATACTGGCGGCAGACCACGTAATTGACCTCGGACCGGAGGGGGGGGATGAAGGTGGTCATATCGTATTCGAGGGTACACCGGAAGGCTTGGCACAATGTCCAGAAAGTTACACAGGGCAATTTATCCGAAAACTATTCCATTAACAGTTAAATTCAGCATTATGAAAGAAAAATTAAACGAGTTGCACAACTCCGACATCTTTTCACACCTTGTTTCAGCCAAATATTTGCCACGCTGGTGTGTATTGCTCATAGATGTTTTGCTATGTTCCATTGCCTATTGGTGCAGTATCTTGATTGGCAATGGTATTTTTTCCTACGGCTTGGTTTGTTATGATGTCCTGCCATTCTGGGCGCAATATATCGTATTGATTGTGGTGCAGATGATCTGCTTCTGGATATTCCATTCCTATTCGGGTATCCTGCGTTATTCCACATTTATCGATACTATCAAATGCCTGCTTGCCATATTGTCGTGCGGCGGTTTTTTGTTGCTTGTCAATTTTATATGCAAAGGAATTGCGGATGTTAAATTGTTCCTCAATACGGCACTCGTCATCTATATTCCTCTTGCCTTTATTTTTCTGTTCTGCTTGCGCGTGGGGGTGAAGACACTGTATGAGTTTATCAAACAGCACGCATCGGGTACCAAGAAAGCAATAATCTGGGGTACCAAGTCCGCCGGTATCGCTATTGCAAAAATGCTCCGCAGCGCAGGCGATGAGGCGCAGTATCGCCCTGTCGGATTTTTAGGAGATAGCGACAAGAACGCAGAAGATCGCCAGCATAGTTTGGTCGGGCTGAAAGTTTTCCCGTTTAGTGCTAGAACTTTTGAATGGATGAAAGCGCACAATGTAAATGATGTGATTATCTCTCCGCTGAAAATGCGTGCCATCAATCCGTCAAAAGACCTGCAAGTCTTTTTTGACAATGGTTTCCATGTGCTGACCACTCCCAATTTCACACAGTTTGACAATGTAGAAGAAATTGATAACCAACGTATCGGGCGTATTGAGAACATCCAGATAGAAGATCTGCTGGAGCGTCCTGCCATCCATATCAATACGGACAATGTGCTACAAATCATGCAAGACCGGGTGGTGTTGGTTACCGGTGCGGCAGGCAGTATCGGTTCAGAGTTGGTACGCCAAGTGCAGAAATACCGACCGCAGGTAACCATTCTCTTGGAGCAAGCCGAGTCCCCACTTCACGACCTTACACTCGATCTCAAGAAGCAGTTCCCCGATGCGCAGTTCGTGCCTGTCATTGCCGATATTCGCAACCGCGAGCGACTGGAAGAGGTGTTCAGTCAATTCCGTCCGGCAGTGGTCTATCATGCTGCGGCATACAAACACGTGCCACTGATGGAGTCGCACCCAAACGAAGCCATCCGCGCCAACGTAATGGGAACAAAAAACATGGCGGATATGGCAGTCAAATATGGTGTGGAACGTTTTGTGATGATCAGTACCGACAAGGCGGTCAATCCGACCAATATTATGGGTGCCAGCAAGCGTATTGCAGAAATTTACGTTCAATCGCTCTTCAAGAAACTCGTAAAGGAGAACCCGAATTGCACCAAGTTCATCACCACCCGTTTCGGCAATGTCCTTGGCAGCAACGGTTCCGTTATTCCGTATTTCAAGAAACAGATTGCCGCAGGCGGACCGGTTACGGTTACCCACCCCGACATCATCCGCTATTTTATGACTATTCCCGAGGCGTGCTGTCTCGTGATGGAAGCCTCTACGCTTGGAAACGGCGGGGAGATATTCGTCTTCGATATGGGACACCCCGTGAAGATACTTGACCTGGCAAAGAATATGATCCGTCTTGCGGGCTTTGTCCCCAGCGAGGAAATACCCATTGTATTCACAGGTCTGCGCCCCGGCGAAAAACTCTACGAGGAACTGCTCAACCAGAAAGAGACCACACTGCCCACTTCCAATGAGAAGATTATGGTGGCGCGTGTGCGTGAATTCGAGTTCAATGAGGTAGAGAAGAACATCAATGCTCTCATTGATCTGACCACGCAGAACAAACCCTTCCGCACCGTGGAACTGATGAAAGAGATTGTTCCTGAATTTATCAGCAATAACTCGGTTTTCGAAAAATTGGACAAATAACCCACACACAATGCTGCGTGGTATGGCTGAATACGCACACGCACGATACCAATATGCTTAGTGTAGAACACTTATCCATAGAATTTTCTTCCCACCCCGTTTTGGAGGACATATCTTTCATGATTAACAAGAAAGATAGGATTGCCCTTGTGGGCAAGAACGGTGCGGGTAAGAGTACGCTCTTGCGCCTTGTGGCAGGCGAGTATCAGCCTACCTCGGGGCGTATCTCGCGCGATTCGGATATGACTATCGGTTATCTCCCACAGGTGATGATGCACATCGATGGCAAAACGCTCCGCGAGGACGTGATGAGCGTGTTTGATGGTGAGCCCGACGAGGAGAAAGCCCGCCGTATCGCCGAGATGGACAGAACCATCATCGGTCTCGGGTTTGAGCGGAAGGACTTCGACCGTCCTTGCTCCGAATTCTCCGGCGGGTGGCGTATGCGTATCGAGTTGGCAAAGATTCTGCTCCGTCATCCCGACCTGCTTCTTCTTGACGAGCCGACCAACCACTTGGATATAGAGTCTATACAATGGCTCGAAGACTTTCTCAAATCTTCGCAAAGTGCCATTCTGCTGGTCAGCCACGATAAAAAGTTTATTGACAATGTAACGAACCGCACTATTGAGATTACCCTCGGGCGGATCTACGACTACAATGTCAATTACTCCCGTTTCCTCGAACTGCGCAAGGAGCGCCACGAGCAGCAGGTGCGCGCCTACCTCAACCAGCAAAAGATGATTCAGGAGACCGAGGACTTTATCGAGCGTTTCCGCTACAAAGCGACCAAGGCGGTGCAGGTGCAGTCGCGTATCAAGCAATTGGAGAAACTGGAGCGTCTGGAGGTGGATTTGGAAGATACATCGCGTCTCAGTCTCCGTTTCCCGCCTGCTCCCCGAAGCGGTGATTTCCCGCTGATTGTGGAGGACTTGCGCAAAGATTTCGGTGACCATACCGTCTTCTCCGATGTTACGTTTACCATCCGCCGCGGCGAGAAAGTGGCGTTTGTCGGCAAGAACGGCGAGGGTAAATCGACCCTGGTCAAATGTATTATGGGGCAACTCGACTATATGGGTACGCTCAAGATCGGGCATAATGTCAAGATCGGCTATTTTGCACAGAACCAAGCGGCTTTATTAGATGGCGAACTGACGGTTTTTGATACCATAGACCGTGTGGCGGTGGGCGATATCCGCACCAAGATACGCGATATTCTCGGCGCATTTATGTTCGGCGGCGAGGCATCGGAAAAGAAAGTGAAAGTGCTTTCCGGCGGCGAACGAAGCCGTTTGGCGATGATCCGTTTGTTGTTGGAGCCGTGCAACCTGCTCATTCTTGACGAGCCGACCAACCATCTCGATATGCAGTCAAAAGATGTCCTGAAAGCCGCCTTGCAGGATTTCAACGGCACCGTTATCTGCGTCAGCCACGACCGTGATTTTCTTGACGGGTTAGTCAGCAAAGTCTATGAGTTCGGCGGCGGGAAAGTACGTGAACACCTCGGGGGCATCTACGATTTTCTGCAATCAAAAAAGATTGACAGTTTGCAGGAATTAGAGAAGAAAAATCCGGCAGCGAAGCAGCCTGACAGCGACAGCACAGCCTCCAGCAGTCCCAAAGGAGGACAAGCCGATTATGCGGCACAGAAAGCCGAAGCCGCAGCCCGCAGGAAAAAAGAGAAACAGATTGCGGAAACCGAGGCGTATATTGCCAAGTTGGAAATAGAGCAGCAGCAGTTGGAAACACTGATGTCCGACCCCGCGCAGCAGACGCAGGAGAATTTCCAACGCTACGAGCACATTAAGCGCGAGATCGAACAGAAGATGTACGAGTGGGAAATACTGAGCGAGTAATTGGGTAATTATAAATTATGAATGAAGAATTAGGAATTATATGCATAATTCAATAATTCGTAATTCATAATTAGAAACACGGGGGGATGTCAGGTGGATGACGGGTGGATAGACTACTTTTTTCCTTTCTATCCTAAGCCTATCCTATAACAAAACGAGCAAAAGAATTAATGGTTAATTGATGGATAATTATATGTTCAATTAACGATTAATTATACGATAAATACCGTTTCATAACCATGGACGAGATAATCGAATACATCAAGTCGTTTCTCCTCTACGGAGACACCACGATGACGCAGCACATCGGCTATACCGCCGACGAGTCGCTTTGGTCGCGCTACAAAGTGGTTATCGTGCCTGGCGGACACCTCGGCTCCGACCTTGTCCTGCCCGATATGGAACACCCCGTAGTAGAGCAAACGGGCAAGACGTTTGTTGTCCGCACCGACCTCATCTACAACACGTTTTTCTTTATCTCCCGTGCGGAGGAACTGCTCAATCCGCAGCGCGACGAGCACGGACGTTTTGCCGCCCGTTTCTCGGTTCTCGGGCAGGGCAACAACCTTGAGATTCCTATAGTGGACGAGTATGCGCGTATCCTGATGAAACTGCTTGATATGGATATGCCGCACCCGTGCTACTCGCATATCTACCTGACCCACGACATCGATATTCTCGACTACTATCGCCATCTGCGCGGAGCATTGGGCGGTATCCGTCGCGGACACTGGCGCGATGTGTTGTCCTCGTGGCAGGACATTCACCACGACCCAGCCTATACATTTCCGTGGCTCATAGAGCAGGACGCTAAAGTGCCGACTGCCGATGTAATTTATTTTGTAAAGCACACAGGAGGCAAAGGCTTCGACTATCCGCAGTATGACACTAACGGACACGATTTCAACCGGTTAGCCAACCGTCTCAGCCGCTCCGGTGCACGTTTGGGACTTCATTCGAGTTACTACGGTTTGCCCGCAGGGGGCAAACAGGCGGACTTTTTCCGTACCATTCTCGCCCCTGCCTGCCCGCTCCACCGCAGCCATTATCTGCGTTGCTCTATCGACAATATGCAACGCCTCGCCGACCTCGGTTACACCGACGACTTCACTATGGCGTTCCCCGACCGTGCGGGTTTCCGTCTCCAGACCACCCGTCCCGTGCGGTGGATTAACCCCAAGACGCTAACACTCACCCCGCTCACACTCCACCCGCTCACACTGATGGACTGTACGTTGAGCAACGGCAACTATATGAACCTCTCTGAAGACGAAGCCTACTTCTTCTCCGAACAACTCCTCGACCGTGTCCGCCAGCACTCCGGCGAAGTAACGCTCCTCTGGCACAACAGCATTTTCAATTCCGCAACTTATCATATTTCACTATATCAAAAACTTCTGAAAGGTCTGCGCCATTATACCAACCACCCGCAATGAGACTCATTACCATCATAGGTGCCCGCCCGCAATTTGTGAAAGCCGCAATGGTCAGCCATGCGATACAAGTTCACAATGCACACTCTTCTTTACAAATAGAAGAGCGCATTTTGCATACGGGTCAGCACTATGATTACAATATGAGTCGTATATTCTTCGACGAATTGCATATTCCCGCCCCCGTATGGCACTTGGGGTGTGGCAATAATGTAGAGGAAATGAAACAGGCGATTGTGCCGATTATTCGGGGAAATGCCGACTATATTCTTGTATATGGCGATACCAATTCCACTTTGGCAGGAGCGTTGGCAGCGGAAGTATGTCGTATTCCTCTTATCCATATAGAAGCAGGATTGCGCAGCCACAATAGGCTAATGGTGGAAGAATACAACCGCATTGAAACCGACAAACGCTCACAAATACTCTTTTGCCCGACCCATACGGCGGTAGCAAACCTGCACACGGAGGGTATTACGCAAAACATCTATCAGGTGGGCGATGTGATGTATGATGCGGCACTTACTTTCGGAGACATAGCCGATTACCAATCGCATATATTGTCAGATTTGGCATTGGCGGACAAACAATATCTGTTAGCCACGGTGCATCGGGCAGAAAATACTGACTCGGCATCCACCATGTTGGCTATATTCCGCGCCTTGGAACAACTTCCTATGCCCGTTGTTTTGCCATTACACCCGCGCACAAAACACGTGTTAGAATCAGATGCAGCCCTATCCGCTTTTGTAGATGGTGCAAAGAATATACATATCATAGAACCTGTTAGTTACATCAATATGGTGATGTTGGAGAAGCATGCTTTCCGTATTCTGACAGACTCTGGCGGGGTACAGAAAGAAGCCTGTTTCCATCATGTGCCGTGTATCACACTCCGCAACGAAACTGAATGGGTTGAAACCCTGCAAGCGCATTGGAATATCCTTGCCGGTACTACCACACAAGGTATTTTGGATGCATACAAAACCTCTCTTACGCTTACCCGGACTCCTATTACCGAATACGGTAACGGACATTCCGCCGAAACCATCATTGATATATTATGCTGAAGCGAATACTGATTATATCCGATGGTTTTACACCGCCCCTGTACGGAGTACGTATGACCCAACTTTGCAAGTATCTTCACCTTGGAGGTTGGGACATCACACTTGTTACAGAGCAGATTGCAGGAGATAACTACATCGTACCACATTGCCGTTTCTTGGCAATGCCTTATTATTCAAAATCGCCTGTTTTGCATAAAATACAATGGCTGTCCGATAAACTATTCAGCAAAAAAGAGCGTTGTTTGTATCGGTTTGTCAAGCAAAATATCCGATTGGAAGACTTCTCGCTGATTTTATGCAGCACGTTCAACCTATTTCCGCTCCCTACCGCATACAGATTAGCCCACGAAGCCCATATTCCTCTCATTGCTGACCTGCGAGACATCACGGAACAATGGAATGCTGACAGTTATTTGGCTTCAAACATACATTTACCTCATAAACTAAAACGTTGGTTGGTCAACACCTACGAACACAAATGCATCCGCCAACGCAATACTATTTTGCGCACTGCTGATGCAATTACCACTATATCTCCTTGGCATCAACGGCTTCTGCAATCTATCAACCCCAATACACACCTTATATATAATGGATTTGACCCGGAAATATATACCACAACATCTGTCAGAACATCACAATGTATCATTAGTTATATTGGGCGCTTGTACGATTTCCACTCCCGCAATCCGCAATTGTTCTTGGAAGCCGTCAAAGAATTGCACACAGAGAGACAAATCAATTCTTCATTTCTGCATATAGAATTTCATATAGAACCCGATATGGTCATCGCTTTACAAGAACGGGTTGATCAACTCGGCTTGCAAGACTATTTCCATATTAGCGATTATATCCGGCGTAAAGACGCATTGTCCTTATTACAGCACTCAGCCATAAGTCTGCTGTTTGTCGCAGCCCCGTCCCACAATGCCCCGCAAGGAGTAATGACCACCAAGTTTTTTGAGGCACTCGGGTGCGGAAAACCGGTTCTGTGTGTGCCGTCCGACGAAGGCTGTTTGGCACAGACTATCCATGAAACGAATGCGGGTATTGCCACATCGGACATAGGGGAAATCAAAGCGTTTATCTTGGACAAATACCACGAATGGCAACAGAACGGCTATACGCATCAACCCGTTATCAACAAGGAACAATTCTCCCGCCGACATCAGGCAGAGCAGTTTGAGCAGTTGTTTTTATCCCTGACAGAAGAACATCCCCGCCCATTGCTGACGGACATCTGTTGGACACTATACCGCTCCAATACCACCTTGGATTTCCTGGACAGTATCATTGCAGCACCACGCTACAGACGTATGCGACGTTTCTTTACCACCCGCTTCGGGAAATACAGCAATCTGTTGTTTCTCAAAGTATTCCGTATTGATATGCAACGTTCGTTGGCTCTGCGTTATATCCGTCATTGGGATAAAGATACCCTGTTGGACAAAGCACATACGTTCTGCAAGACCTATTTGGAGCCGCGAAAGAACGAGGAAGTATTCCGTATTCTGCAAGGACGGCGGATTATATTGGCTTCGGGAACTATGGATGTAATTGCCCAAGCCGTAGCCGAGCAACTCCACCCCACCGCAGTTCATTCATCGCATATACTGAAACATCATCTGCTTGACACGTACCGCGATTTTGATATTGTCACGGACAATACTGCCGATCTGCCGCTTATCCGCAAAGCGCATTATGCCTATATTGTAGTGTATGACGACCTGCCCCGTTGGCAAAAACTGACAAAAGACCTGCAAAACACCGAATTTATCTATGCAGACGGAACCAAATATTAGACCACGATTTGCAAGCACGCATATACCGCAACGGGTGTTTTATCTACCCTTTGCCTACTACTATCGTGTGCGTCTGGGTACACCTGCCAAACTGCTGTCGTGGGGACTGATTTACTTGTTCCCGACCGTATTTTATGCTTGTTTGGCAGCAGGCGGGGTGTCTCTTTCTTTCCTATACAATTATATCTTATTGCTGTTTGCGGTTTTTACTCTGTATGAGACCGGCTATATCTACAACGATACATTTGCCACACGCAAAGAAGCAGATCCTTCCATACGTCTGTATCCGTATAATCTGCAATACTTTTATGCCCACTATCGAACTATCATTGCAGTGCGCATAATGTTGGTTATCTGCGCATTGGTTATTCTGTTGTGTCTCCACCCTACTCCTCTATGGTGGCTTACCTGTTTTAGCGTATTGCTCATTGCGCCCATATTCTATACCTACAACCGGATACGCAACCGTTACAACGTGTTTCTCTATCCGCTGTTGGTTTTCTCACGCTATATACCTTTTGTAATCCCATATTTGAATAGCAACAACATACAATATATAGGCTGGCTGTTTCTCTCTTTCCCGTTGCTCAATGCTATAGAGCGTTTCTCTATGCCACGCTACCGATACCCGCTGATACGCTGTCTGATTCCGAATGAGGAAACCAAATCTCTGTTCCGTGCAGTTTATTATGTATTGGTGTGCCTAATAGCCACATCGGTACTGCTCGTTTCCCACTCATCGCTTTTTCCGTTGATACCTATATACATACTGGGCATATATCGCCTTCTACTCTATATACTTACCCTTTTCTACACACCTAAGAATTACTTGAAAGGATGAAAGGACTATCCAAATACAAGCAATCGGGTATCTGCATTTTGCTGTGGTTGATACTGCTGATACCCAATATATTCGCCCTGTTTACAGCCGAGGACTTGCACGTATCTTTTATCAGAACAGCAGGCTATCTGCTCATCACATTGGCTTGCCTGCTACTGCCCGCCTTTATATTCAAAGCCCGAACATATTTTCTTTTAGAGGGAGTAGTATGCCTGTTCTTTGCCCCGATAGAACTTGCAAGTCTTCATCTCAATCACCGCCCGACATCTGATCTGTTTCTGCAATCGGTATTCGCCACCAACCCACAGGAAGCCGCCGAGGTTGTTACGTCCGTATGGTGGCTATGTATTATCGTTCTTGCAATATGGGTAGCCTATTTTATCTTGGCAAGCCGTTTAGACAACATATATATATTTAGCCCCAAAGCAAATTATTGCGGTATAGGAGGAGTGCTACTGCTATTAGTAGCCTTATATGGAACGATGTGGCTGCACGTAAAACACGTTGCTAAAGAATTACCGGCAAGAGAAGTATCCGCCCGTGCATGGCAAGCCACTATGGTCAAATGGGACAAGATCTATCCGTACAATATCTACCGCGCGTGCGGGTACCTCCTGCAAGAAAAACACAAAGCAAAGCAAATGCAGAAGGAAATAGCGCATTTCTCATTTGGTATTCAGCCCAAAGACTCTATAGGGAATGAGTTGTATATCCTGTTTATAGGCGAATCCTCACGGTATGACCATTGGGGTATCAACGGGTATGAACGCAACACATCGCCACGGCTTTCTTCAATACCCAATATAGTGTCCTATTCCTCAGTTTATTCACAAGCCAACCTGACCATGCACTCGGTACCGCTGCTGCTTACCCGTGCCACGGCTACTACTGCTGATATTCAGAACAAAGAGAAAGGGCTGACCGATGCATTTGCCGAAGCGGGCTATACTACTGCCTTTATCACACGGAACGAGACCACCAATTTTATCAACCGCACCATAGAAGATTGCGACTATCATTACGCTTTCTCACAACTTATGGATATTGATTTTGCCGACGATTGCGACAGTTACGATATGGATATACTGACCAAAGTACGCGAAGCACGCACAGATACGGGACAGATGATGATTCTCCACTCTTTGGGCAGCCACTATAAATACAGTCTCCGCTACCCCATCAGCGAAAATGTATTTACTCCTTCTTTCGGGCGTACAGACAGTTACCGCTTGATGAACGAAGCGCACAAACCGCTTATTATCAATGCTTATGACAATACCATTCACTATACCGACAAAGTACTCGGGGACTTGATTACATACGTTGATTCTCTACAGATACCGGCTGTGGTAGTCTATATATCCGACCACGGCGAGAGTTTCTGGGACGACGAACACAAGTTCTCCATGCACGGCTCATACATTCCTGTGGAAGCAGAATACCACGTACCTTTCTTTGTGTGGTACTCCGAGACATACGCACAACGGCACCCAGACAAGGTACAGCAAATCATTGCCAACCGGCACAAACCAATCACATCACAAGTCGTATTCCATTCCCTATTGGATATGGCAGATATCCGTACTATTGCGGACAGTACGTATAGTATCTGTTCTCCTTATCTACAATCACAAGATACCATCAGCGTCATCTCCGGTGGCGGACAACTGACCGATTTCATTATCTCCGAACATAACTAATCAACCAACACAATATGAATAAGTTACACTCTATATTGTTCTTACTTTTTGCAGGTCTTTCACATACGTTTGCTGCAACTTATTATGCCGCTCCCGATGGAAGCGGGAACGGGAATACATATAATACGCCCTGTTCGCTGAGCAAGGGAATCAGCAACCTAAAGCAGACGGGAGATACGCTGTATCTGCTTGGGGGACAATATGACTTAGACAAAACCACTATCAGCAATAAGAACGGTAGTGCAGGACAATATATTGTTATAGCGGGATACCCCGGAGAGCAAGCCATATTGGACTTTAGGACTACTGCCTACGGCACACGCGGACTGCAGATAGCAGAGACATGTACTTATCTGCATATCAAAGATTTAACACTACGCTATTCGGGAAAAAACAACTTGTATAACGAGGGAAGCCATTGTCTATTTGAGAACTTAGACATCTATGGTTCTGCAGATACGGGCTGCCAGATGAAAAAAGGCGGAAACAACATCATCAAGAATGTGGATTCGCATGATAACTTCGACTACGAGTTGGACAAATCGGGGAACCTGACCCAATGCGATTTCGGCGGCAATGCGGACGGATTTGCCGACAAACAATTTACGGGCAATGGTAACCATTATATAGGTTGCCGCAGTTGGAACAACTCGGACGACGGGTGGGATTTCTTTCAACGTGTTTCCAATTCGGAGACTATCATAGAAGGGTGCATCTGTTACAAGAATGGTCCTGCCTGGTATGATATGCGCAATCACCCGCGTTATGAGACAGACAAAGCGTGGTTTGACCAATTCAAGAGCGGCAAAACCGTTACCGATGCGGACGGCAACAAAGTGACGGTTACACTGGACAAGTATCCGAATATGGGTAACGGGAACGGGTTCAAGTTGGGCGGAGGCAGCACAAAGCATAATGTGCTTGTACACCACTGCCTGTCGGTGGCAAATACAGTAAAAGGGTTTGACCAGAACAGCGATGCAGGGGCGGTACGGCTGTACAACAACACGGCCTATATGAACAACTCGGATTATAGTTTTTACAATGCCAACGGCTGCAGATTGGATATACAGAACTGTATCAGTTTCCAGTCGAAAAGCAAAAACACCTTTGACAGCGGGATTGTACAAGTGAGCAATAATAACTCATGGTCGAGCGGATTCAGTGTGTCGGCAGCGGATTTTCTGTCGTTGGATACGGCGGAAATTACCACTCCAAGACTTGCAGACGGCAGTTTGGCAGAGGGGACATTGCTGCGCTTGGCAGAAGGTTCCGCACTCATTGATGCGGGCAACGATGTAGGATTAGACTATATGGGTGATGCGCCGGACATAGGTTGCTATGAGACCGCAGGTGCAGAACCGCAGCCGGATAAGGGACATATGGTGGCATACATTACCACTCCCGGCAGCGCAGAAGACGATGCCATTCTCGGTCGTCTGCGCAGGAATGATTCACTCTCAATCAAGGTAGTGAATGCGGGTTCGGCTTCTACCGATTTTTCCAAATACGAACTGCTGATTATCAGTTCGAAGCCGAACAGCAGTGCCGGTGCATTTACGGCACTAAAAGGATATGACAAACCGATGCTGGTACTGAAGCCGTTCCTATTCAAGAGCAATGTTTGGAATTGGGGTACGGCGGTAAATACACAGGATTTGTCGGTTGTTGTAAGCGACACGACACACGCCTTATTCCACAACATCAGTTTTGACAATACACAGACTATGCAACTCTTTGCGAGTTGCACAACCAATGCCGTAACGGCTATCAGCGGTTGGACGGGGAATACAACGGGGATTGTATCGTTAGGTGCGCCCGTTTCGCACCCCGACTACACCACTATTGCCGATATGCCTGCCGGTACGGTTCTTAACGGCACGCCACTCACGCAGCGAATGGTGATGATCGGTGTATCGGAATACAGCACCGCAGCCCTCACCGGAACAGGGCTGCAAGTGATAGAGAATGCTGTCATTTACCTGCTTGGTCTTCCGCACTCGGGGGAGACTACCGATCTTGTGCATCCCGACATTACGCCACAGGCGAGAAAGATACTGACTCCGCAGGGCGTGGTTATCGTGCGCGACGGAAAACGCTATACGATTTTGGGAAATTGTATGTAGGAATATACAATATATGCAATAAAAAACTGTATATGATGCATAAAATGGAGGCTTATACCCCTCATAAAAGCCTATTCTTTCTACGTCCTTTCTACGTCTTTTCTACGTAATTGGTAGCATAGTGCAATACAAAATGCATATAATGCATAATGCTGTATAATAATTATACAAATATGGACTTAGTAGAACTCTTACATCAGGAGGTAGTGCCTGCGATAGGTTGTACGGAACCGATTGCGGTGGCACTCTGTGTGGCGAAAGCCACGGAGCAACTGCAGCACGAACCGACCGCTATCCGTGTGCGCTTGAGCAAGAACATCTACAAGAACGCATTGTCGGTGGGTATTCCCAACACAGGTATGACGGGGCTGCCGATTGCCATTGCTCTCGGGGCGACTATAGGGCATAGCGACAAGCAGTTGGAAGTGCTGTGCGATGTGTGTCCCAAGGCAGTGAAATATGCCAAAGCCTATATGGAGCGCACCCCTATAGACATAGAGACAGACCCGCAGGCACCGGATATACTGTATATCCGTGCGGAAGTGTCGGACAGCACCCACACGGCACACGCCACCATACAAGGCAGTCATACCCATTTCTGCGAAGACGAAAAAACATCTGCCATTTCCGCGAAAAAGCAGGAGACTGCCCCTGCACTGACCTTGCGTCAGGTGTACGACTTTGCGATGGCGGTTGATTTAGTGCATGTGCGGTGGCTGTTGGACGGAGCGGAGATGAATATCAACGCCGCCAAGACCTCGTTCAACGGAGACTACGGACACGGATTAGGCAAACTGCTACAGACCCAACGCAAGCGCAAATGTATGCCTGCGTGCCGCAACCTGCTGCCTGCGATATTCGGCAATACGCTGTTTACCAAGATATTGAGTTACACCAGCGGTGCTTGCGATGCACGTATGTCGGGGGCAATGGTGCCCGTGATGTCCAACTCGGGTTCGGGGAACCAAGGCATATCCTGCTCTGTGCCGGTTTACATTTATGCCAAAGAAAACGATTGCACCGAGGAACAGATGATACGCGCCTTGACGCTTAGCAATCTGACGGTTATCTACATCAAACAGTCGCTCGGACGGTTGTCGGCCTTGTGCGGGTGTGTAGTGGCTGCCACGGGTTCAGCCGCAGGCATCACCTACCTGATGGGCGGCACCTACACCGAGATAACCTATGCCATCAAAAATATGATTGCGAATATATCGGGTATGATTTGTGATGGTGCCAAACCGGGGTGCGCACTGAAAGTTACCAGCGGCGTAAGTACGGCAATACTATCGGCTTCGCTGGCAATGCAACATTCATACGCCGATGCCACCGAAGGGATTGTAGAGGACGACATTGACCGTACTATCCGCAATCTGACCCGTATCGGTAGAGAGGGGATGACACAAACCGATGACCTGATATTGGATATTATGCTCCACAAGGGCAATTAACAAGTAATAATTAACAATTAACAATTAACATACATAGTATAATCTGATGCGACGTTATTTAAGTTTGATTTTAGTGCTCTGTTTGGCGGTGTTTGCACAAGCAGAGAATGTAGTTTATCAAGAAGTTAACTACACCGTTGACCCTGATTTACTGACTGCGGAAGTAGTAGTTACCCCACAAGCAAGCGGAGAATTGTACATACCGGAAGAGATTACGGTAGGACAGGAGACCTATCGCGTTACCTCTATTGGCGACAAGGCTTTCAAGGGTTGTAAGAACCTAACGGCTATCGTGTTGCCAAAGACCCTGGAACGTGTTTACCGTTCGGCATTTGACGGCACGGGCATTATGCTCGACAAAACAAATTGGACGGACGGGGCATTATATATTGACAGTTGTCTGATTGCGACAGACAAGACCATAAAGGCAAAATTTATCATCCCCGAGGGTACACGATTGATTGCAGCCGGGGCTTTTCAGGGAAACAAGACACTCACCAGAGTGGAATTTCCCACTACGGTGCGACGCATTGACCACGAGACATTCCGCGATTGCAAGAACCTGACACGGGCAATCATTCCGCAGACTATCACCGAAATAGGAGAAGACGCCTTTACCAATTCGGGCATTTGGAACAACGAGAAGAAATGGAAAAAAGGTGGATTGTATATTGACGGCTGCTTGATTGCCGTGAACAACAATGTTCCTGCCAAGTTTGTATTCAAGAACAAAATTCCCACCCGGCTAATTGCCGCGGGGGCATTCGCCAACAGCAAGAAAATCAAGTCGGTAGTGATACCTGCGACTGTGTCGGCAATACCCAATGCTGCCTTTTACAAATGCGAGAATCTGACAGATGTTACGATTCCCGCGAGCGTAAAACACGTGGGCAACTTTGCTTTCTACGGGTGCAAACTGCTTCGCGAAGCCACCCTGCCGACAGCCGTTGAAACATTAGGAATGGGGGCTTTCTACGGGTGTGAAAACCTACGCAAACAGGTATTATCTGATAAATTGACCATCATCCCGCAAGGCTGTTTCTATCTCTGCCGCTCGATACAACGGCTGACTTTACCAGAGGGCTTGCGCAAAATAGACAACGGGGCATTTACGGGGTGCTCTTCTCTGGAGGATCTGAAATTTCCAGCCACCATCCAAGAAATAGGCGAAATGGCTTTTGCAGGCTGTGCCAAATTTGTGGAAGTTACAATTCCTGAACAGGTTATCAACTTGAATAAAGGTGTATTTACCAGTTGCACCCACCTGCGAAAAGTAGTGCTTTCAGAAGGGACATACGCCATTGGCGATGAGGCATTTAAGGGGTGTGTTACTTTGGAGCGCATTAACATTCCGAAATCCACATTCCGTATAGGGAAATCAGCTTTTCAGAATTGCCAGCAGTTGCGCGGGATTTACCTTGCGGATCATATTCACGTAATAGAAGACAGGGCTTTCCAAGAATGCAAGATGCTGGAAGAGATTGTGCTACCCAAATCACTGACAGTATTGAGCAAAGGGGTACTGGCGCAGTGCGTCAGTTTGCGCACAATCAAATTCAACGAGAGACTACGTGTGATAGAGGACGAGGCATTTTATGAATGCCGTCAATTGAGAGAGATTACATTGCCAGACAGTGTGCAAACGATAGGAGAAGAGGCATTTATGAATTGTAAGAACCTGCGCAAGGTTGTATTGCCAGAGGGATTGAAAAAGATCGGTGCATCCGCTTTCAAAGACTGCGAGATCCTTATGGTACCTTACTATCCAACGACAGCGATTGTAGGGAAAAATGCTTTCAAAGGGTGCAAAAACAGATAATGCTACACATTTACACCCAATACTCCGACATTCCTCCGCAGGCGTGGGACACTTTGGCGGAGCGGTCTGCGTGGACTACGTGGTTCCAGACACGTGCGGCATACGATTTCTATAGCCGTATGCCGGAGGAGATGCAACCGTTTGTGTTCGGGGCGGAAGAAAACGGGATACTGGTCGGCATTGTAGCAGGCTACATCACCCGCGAACGGAATGCGGTCAAACAATTATTCACACGGCGGGCGATTATTCCCGGTGGGGCATTATTGGACGAACACATCAGCGACGAAGCATTATCGACTTTGCTTGCGGCAACTTGCTGGAAATTAGGACGCAAAAGCATATACATCGAACTACGTAATCTACACGACTACTCTAGATGGAAAGCCGTGTTTGCCAAACAAGGGTTTAAGTATACGCCGCACTTGAATTTTCAAGTGGATTGCACAAATCCTGCCGCCATATTGGGGCGTATGAAAAGCAATCGCCGCAGGCAAATCCGAAAAGGACTTGCCCACGGCGCATACATTACAGAAGCGCAATCGGACAGCGATGTTACAGCGTTCTATTCTATCTTGCGGAACCTATATAGGCACAAAATAAAGACACCATTGCCAAGTGCTGATTTCTTCCTGACTCTCTACCGGTTGGGTTATGCAAAGTTCCTACTAATCAAATACCAAGACTGCATTATCGGCGGCATTGTATGTCCCATTCTGGAGAAACAAACCCTATACGAGTGGTATATCTGCGGTTTGGACAAGCAGTACCGACGACAATATCCCTCTGTATTAGCGACTTATGCCGCTATTGAGTGTGCGGCTACGCATGGTATTTCCTCATTCGATTTTATGGGTGCAGGCACTCCGAGTACTCCCTATGGTGTACGCACTTTCAAGTCCCGCTTTGGCGGGGTAGAGGTAGAAAACGGGCGTTTCCTATATATCAGCAAGCCATGGCTGTACCGTTTTGGCAAGTTGGCTGTCAGATGGCTGCTGAAACGGGATTAACATAAGTTTAATATAGCAAAAAGTTATAAAACAAAACTTACAAAACCTGTCTTGCGGCACAACACGTGCCGCGCTTTTTATACAAATACATGAAATACTAAACCAAATATATTCAGAAAATATACATTGCTGTTTTACAAATTAACAAATATACCACTTATATCGGTCTGACGCTAAATTAGAACTCCGTTTGCTTGAAGTCCATAGTGCCGTCCTTGGTTTCTTGGGCGGTATGGTTGGTGTTGATGTCGCCCCATGAGAGACCCTCGTAATGCCCCGCATAATTGACCTCTTTCCATTGGCGCACCAAGTCCACAATGACCTTGTTGGGATAGCGTTGGAGCACATCGGCAAAGTCTTTCTCTTTGTTGGTTACGACGAGAACATCGCTGTTGGAGCAGACGGCATCCAAGTCGTCACTGACAAAGTGCTGCAAGTGCGGTATCTTCGCCATAATGAAGTCCTTGTTAGTACCTGTCAATTCGCTGACTTTCACATTCTTGTCATAGATGCGTATCTCAAAGCCTTTGCCGAGCAGGCTCTCCACCACGTCCACGATAGGCGAGCAACGCAGGTCGTCGGTTCCAGCCTTGAAAGACAAACCGAGGATGCCTATCTTGCGATGCCCTTGCGCCATAATCAGTTGCACGGCATTGCGTTTCTGCGCCTCGTTGGAAGCGTGAATACTCTCTATAACCGGTACATCAATATAGAGGTCGTGTGCCAGAGTGCAGAGGGCTTTCATGTCCTTGGGCAGGCACGAACCGCCGTAAGCAAAGCCGGGTTTGAAATAATACGGACTGATATTCAGTTGCTTGTCCTTGCAAAATATCTCCATCACCTTGTGGCTGTCGATGTTCAGCCCTTTGCAGATATTGCCTACCTCGTTGCCAAAGACAATTTTCAGCGCATGGTAGGTATTGTTGACATATTTCATCATCTCCGCCACACGGATATCCGTAGAGACAAACTCGGCATCAATATCCTTGTAAATCTCACGGAACACCTGTTCGGCATACGGGTTGTCCGTGCCAACAAGCGTCAAAGGCGGGTTGAAATAGTCTTTCACCGATGTGCCTTCGCGCAGGAACTCGGGGTTGCTGACAATGGTAAAGTCTTTGTTGCGCTCTTTGCCCGAGGCATCTGCAATGATTTCACCCACTTTCTCATTGGTACCGGGCAGCACCGTGGAGCGGATAGCCACGATATGGAAGGTCGTCTTGTGGCGTAGGGCTTCGCCTATCTGCTTTGCCACCGTGTAGATGTAGTTCAGATTGAGGTGCCCCTCTTTGGAAGAGGGAGTGCCTACAACGATAAACGATACGTCGGTATTTTGCACAGCCTCATTGACATCGGTAGTAGCCGTCATACGCCCTGCATCATGCGTCTCCTGACAGAGTGCCGCAATGCCTTCCTCGATAATAGTAGGTTTGCCCTCTTGCATAAGACGCACCTTGTTCTCATTGACATCCACGCCGATGACATGATGCCCCAACTTAGCCAAACAGGCTGCGCCTACGCAGCCCACATACCCCAAACCGAAAATCGAAATCTCCATAACTTATTACTTATCTATTGATTATCTTGATTGATAAGGTTTACTACTACCTTGACCATAATATCTTTTTCTTCTGTACGGCTTTCAGCAATCATCAGCGTGAGAGCCACAAGGGTGTTATCACCTATTCGCTTATGCCCGTCAGCGGCGTACAACACTCCGTTATTGCTTAAGAACCAAAGAAATAGCATAGCGGCTATTCGCTTATTGCCATCGCTGAAAGAGTGATTTTTAGTTACCAAATAAAGCAACATTGCCGCCTTTTCCTCTACAGAAGGATAGAGTTCTTCACCGCCAAACGTTTGGTATATCTGCCCGATACTGGACTTGAATGATTCGTCTTTCTCATTGGCAAACAGAGCACTGCCTCCGAATTTCTCTTTGAGTGCCGTGATTGCCTCCATCGCATTCTCATACGTGGCATGGAAAGATTCTTTCTTGGTCGTCTTATCTATGATTAATTGCTGATAATCATAACTATCCAACGTATCAAGCGCATAGACATAATCACTAATTACATTGAACAATCCGGAATACTCGTCTCGTGTAGGCTTCTCTTGTAGCGATAAAGTTCGCGACATCAAGGCTACAACATCTTTGAGTTCCTGGTAGTGTTGGAGTTGGATATTCTGATTGATGGCGTAGCCTTTTAGGAGATAGTCTCTTAGTATCTTATTTGCCCATATACGAAATTGAGTGCCACGTATACTATGTACTCGATAGCCGACAGAAATAATCACATCTAAACTATATAAGGCTGTTTCATAAGAACGTTCCAGTCCTTGGGGCATATATGCAAATTTTGCATACGTGCCCTTGCGCTGCAATTCACCCTCTTTATATATGTTCCTTATATGACGGGCAATAACAGACTGATCTCTTTCAAATAATTCCGCCATCTGCTGTTGCGTCAACCATACGGTCTCATGCTCCAACTTAACTTCAAGTTGGATACTATTATCCTCTGCTTTATATAAAATGACAGCAGACTCTCCTTGCTTTATTTCTTTATTTTCCATTTGTTTGTTTCTTTACATTCTCCACCAAGGATAGCATATAGGCATTGATGTCGATGAAGGTGTCGTTGATGTGGGTGCGGAGTTGTTGTTGGTGCCATTCGGCGGCTTCTGGGTCTATGGATAAGGTGTTAGTGAGCCAGTCGGCAATGGGTTGCGTCTTTAGGTTTTGTAGTTGGGCTACCTTGGCGGCGGCAGCATTGGCAGGCATATCATAGCGGATACCCAAATAGTAAGCGGGGACACCCAACAAAGCCGCCTCGCGTGCCATACTATCACCCGACGAAACCAAGCCTGCACTATAATAGATGAGGGAGTGGATGTCTTTGATGGGTTCTTGCAAGAGTATCCAGTCGGCAGGGTATTCCGCACGGCGGTGTTTTTCTTCGAGCGAAAGCAACACTTTTAACTCTGGATGTAATGCCTGCATTTTTTGTATTTCGGGTACAATGCCCAAGACGGCACCACTTGCCTGCCCTGCATAGTTCACCGTCCCGACAGACACTTCACGCAGAAACAAGTATTGCTTTGGCTGTACACCATATTCCGATAATGCTTCTACGTTGTGCCGGAACACATTTGGCGCAAGATATGCCCACTCTTTGAGGCAAGGTAATATCTTGGCTTTGGGGTTCAAAGGCTTCTGCGATTCGTATATGCAGTATGCGGATTGGGTACAGAAAAAGAGTTTAGGGCGATAGTCCCATACTTGCGGGTCATCATCAAAAGCAAAACAAGGCACACGATGAATCCAACCCACCACATGTGCAATTACCCCATTGGCTAACACCACATCTATATTCTTTCCCAATGACCACCATAGCAGTTGAAATATGCGTAGCAAGTTTGACTCTAAAATGGCAGACCACTTATTCATACGATGTCTGCCAATAGCGACTACCTCTACATTGGGTACATTACCTAATTCGTATCGGGCAATTTGTGGCAAACGCCCCCGTTTAAGTACCACCACATAGACGTGATTTCCGCGTGCGGATAATGTAAGAATCAGATTCTTGTAGAAATTCAATTGAGGCGTATGCCCTATATCTATCAGTATGTTCATAGCAATCAATCAAATGTGGCTAAAATAGTCTTACGAACATAAACTTGCTCCTTGATATTGACCCATATATGTGCATTTGCAGGAATAATCACATCCACTTGTGAACCAAACTTAATCATTCCAAACCACTGTCCCTGCTCCATCATATCACCCACCTTGCAGTTGGTTACAACCCGTCGAACCAATCGTGAAGCCGTCTGCACTACTCCGATACGAAAACGCCCATTATCCAAGACTATTGTATTGCGTTCATTACGTGCTATGGAAGCAGGATTCTTTAAGGACAATGTTTCCCCATCAAAGTGCTGATTCATTACTACACATCCTGCTATGGGTGTTGCATTGCGGTGTACATCAAATGGTGTCATATTGATACCTATGATGATACACGGATAATCTATATCCACATTGGTAAATTCTTGCAATGTCGCCGCAACACCCTCTTTTGTTGACATAGGAATATCGCCTTTCTCTATACGCTTGATATAGATAATGTTTCCGTCAGCAGGGGATATAATAGCATTCTCTTTCTGCGTGCGTTTCCGTAATGGGAAACGAAAAAAACGTATCATTGTAAGGAGCAATCCCCAAACAGGTACCAACACAACACCGATCAGCAATGCCCATATACCTAAAAGAGAAATACACCAACCTGTCAAAACCGCTGTCAAGATACAAACTATGAGATTGTCTTTATATAAATACGATAGCGAGATATGCGTTTTCTTGTGTAAATAACAATACATAGTGATGCTCTCACACACCACAATTATGCAACCTATCAGGATATAGATATTATTCATAAACCAAAGAAATTAGTATCTCAATATATACAATATAGGAGATAGCAGAATATACATAATGCAGGGCAAGGGGTCACGGAATGACCAGACAGCATACTCCTTGGGGAGTTTGTAGGTTTGGATGGCAGAGGAGAGACGCATACGATGGTGGAGAACCTCTTTCATGATAACCGTCCAATCGGTAAGGCGTTCTACCCAGCCGACTTGGTTGGCTAATGCAGAAGATGGTTCTTCCCTATTTATCCCGTTACCATTAAGCATATCTATCATCGTGCCGATAAACGAAAAACCTAATTGGTTCGATATGGTGTGCCATTTCCATGCGCGGGTGTTGATTTCGAGGAACTTGTATTGCCCGCTCTTTGGGTCGAACATCCACTCGATTTCTCCCATTCCCCAATAATTGACAAGGCGCAAAAGTTGCTCCGATTGGCGTGCGATATCGGGAACGTTGCACGTAACAGCAAAGGTGGTAGAGTTGCCAAAGTCCATCGGGTTCTGGCGGATGCGGTTGGCAACAAGTGATGCTACGGGTATGCCATCCTTTGCCATCACACCATAGGAGAACAGGTATTGGGGTCCGCCCGACAGAAATTCCTGTATCAACACCTTTTCCAACGGGTAATTGGCATCTGCTATGCGCTTGTATATGGCAAGAAGTTGCTCTGTATTATCACAACGGAATGCCTTTTTGCCGAAAGTGGTATGGAAAGTGTACATTATAGCCGGCTTTACCACAACAGGATAGGGCAAAGTAGCGGCTATTGCTTTTACCTCATCAATGGTATCGGGGTACCAACATTCAGGGCACGGAATATGGTAGGTTTCCGCAAATTGGTACGCCTTGCGCTTGTCGTTAAACAAAGCCACCGTCTCGGGAGCAGGAATACCCAGTGCAAATCGCTGCTGATAATCGGCATAGCGTTGCGACAGGAACTCCACCATCTCATCATTGGTAGGGAAAAGCAGACAGCCCTTTTGCGGCAAACACAATGTATCGATCCACTGCTCTAACTCTTTGGTGCCGTGATAGATATGCGTTTTGTGTACTGCCTTGGAATATTTGGCTACGGCATAGCGGGTATCCACCAACAGCACCACCTCAATGGACTCGGCTGCAACTTGCCGTGCCAATCCCAAAGCCTGTATATGCCCTCCTAATATGACTACGCGGTGAATCATATTAAACTATTTAACGTAAGTTCGACCTAAAAACTCCTTTGCCGCAAAGCGGCAAGAAATCCAAGTAAATTTTTGTTTTAGCAACCATAAATTGTCGTAAATCTTATTCGCCTACGGCGGAAAAGTAAGACAATTTGCTTATATTGAACTGACGTTATTTACCAGAAAGAGAAACAATGAATAAAGAGCAGGATACATATACCATAAAGTGTTATTGTTTGTTAATTATAAGTTGGCACAAAGATACACTTTTTTATTGAGATCGGCAAATTTGTATGGACAAAAATAACAATATAAGCGATAACAGGTAGTGCGTGCTGCGCACAAAGCGATGCTTTGCACTACCTATTAGCAAAAAACACAACAATGTTGCGGCATACGGCGATTACCCAGCAGTTGGCACCAAAGGTATCCTATGTCGCAAGCGGCAAGAAAAATGGAAGAAAAAGCCTTAAGTTGCTTTTTTGACGACGCGAGACGCGTCGTCCCCACACTTTTGCGCTCCCAAATTACCGCGGACGAGGCGTCCGCGTCCCCGGCGGAAGACTGGTATCAACTTATGGGTAAACACCCGACATACTATAAGGAATCACCCGATAATAATCCGATAATAACCCGATGCTGTAATACGGATTGTTATATTCTATAAAGAATCACCTACTAATCACCTACTAATCACCTACTAATCACCTACTCCTGATAGTATGATGGTATGTTCAATATACACTGCTTTGTACAAATTAACCAATGTACCGCTTATATCGAACCGGCACTATCTACAAATTGATGACCTCTTCCCACGTGAGGTCGGCGGGATCGGTGGTAGAGGGGATATATCCCATCTCGGCTTTGGCTTTCTCTTGCGGGAAAGTGAAATAGGTACAGAGACACTCGCAAAGCAGTTCGCCTTCGGCACTCCAGATCTCGCCGACTACATACGCCACGTTGCGATGCTGCTCCTTAAGACGACCGCGAAGGGTGATATAAGGTTGGAGCGTGGAAACGGGTTTGTGGTAGCGGGTTTCCATCTTGGCTGTAACGCCTGCCGTTTGCAGTTTATGGAAGACCACCCAGCCGCATACCTCGTCCAACAAGACGGCTTGGACACCACCGTGGAGCGTATTGATCCACGACTGGTGGTTTTGCGTGGGATGCCATACGGAGACGACCTCGTCGCCGTCCTCATAGAAATGCATGTGGGTGCCGATAGGATTGGTCGGACAGCACCCGAAACAGTTGTAGCCCTCTACCCCGAGCCAAGGGTTGTGTATCAAACGCATAGTTGATTGGTGTTGTTTGTCCTACGCACCCTCGTCGAAAAGGGCTTGCAACATTGAAACCCGTTGCACGAGTTTAGGTTGCCGCCTTTTCGCCTCTCTGTCCAAGGAGTTCTACTCAAGCCTCAGGCTTTCGTATCGGAAATCCGCAAGAAAGCGGTATTTCCTTCACTACAAAATAAATTTTGCGGAGCCTCTTGAGGCGGTGCGAGAGAAATAAAGGATATTAAAGAAAACTATTTTTCCGCGGGCGAGGGCGCCCGCGTCCCCGGCGCACCTTATCATTTGATGACGCGCTCGGGTTGGAGGATGACGCGGATGGATTTGCCGACGTTGATAAGATGGTCGGCGATACGCTCTGAGTCGCTGGCGAACTCCAGATACTGGGCACCGACGGTGGGGTTATACTCGTTGCGGGAGAGACGCTCCACGTTCTTGTCCGCCATTTTGTCGGTCATCTCGTCCACTATGTCCTCCATCTTGTTTGCCTCGTTGAGGGCATCGACGCTGACCTCCATATAGGCCTTCATCACATTTTGATAGACCGAGAAAACGCTTTCGCGCACCTGTTCGATTTCCTCTTTTACCTGCTCGGAGAATGCAAGGTTATGGTCGCGCAAGACCTCGGCATACTCGATGATATTGGTGGCATAGTCGCCGATACGCTCCAAGTCGCCGATACAGCGAATCATAGAAGACAGGTAGCGGTGGTCAACCTCATTGAGGGGCTTGGAGTTAAGACGGACGACATACTGAATGAGATAGTTATTCAGGTAGTTGAGTTGCGCTTCGTTGCGGTTGAAATCGTCTTTCTGACGGAAATCGAGGTTCGAAATCATATAAACAGCGATGTCGTAGTTGTGCATAGCGACCGCAGCCATGTGTTCAATCTCGAGTTTGACCTGACGCACAGCGATAATAGGCGTGCGGAGCATCTTGTCGTCCACAAAATAGAAATGCGGTTTGGCAGCCTGGCCCTCCTCCTCGGAGAGGTTGTCGGGAATGATAGCACAAACGGTTTTGACCAGGAGGTTAGTAAGCGGCAAGATGATGATGACCGTGAGACAGTTGAAGATAGTATGGAACATAGCCAACTGTACCTGCGGCGCATTGGGGAACATATCCTCGAATATTGTACCGAAACTGATCTGCCCCTTGGTAACGAGATACATAACAAGGGCAGCAAGCAAAAAGACCACTACACCGAAGCAGTTGAAGATCAAGTGCATAAGAGCAGTACGTTTGGCATTTTTGCCACTGGTCATACCGGCAATAATCGCTACGACGCATGAACCGATATTGGAACCGAGTGTGAGATAGATACCTTGGTTGAGGGAAATAAGCCCCGTTACCACCATAGTGATTGCTACCGAGGTCATCACGGACGAGGACTGGATAATCGCCGTAAAGATAGCCCCGATAAGCACCAAAAGAATCGGGTTGCTGATAGAGGCAAGGAAGACTTTGACCGCATCCATCCGTGCGAAATCCTCCATAGAGCCCGACATCATACCCAATCCGACGAAGAGCATACCGAAGCCCGTGAGGATACCGCCAGCCGTTTTCCACGAGTCGCGCTTGCTAAAAAGCCCGATGAATGCGCCGATACCTGCGAATGCAGCAAAGATAGTGGTAGTGGACAAACCGCCCTCGGAAGTGAGACCGAGCGCGACAATCTGCGCCGTGATAGTAGTACCGATATTGGCACCATAGATGATAGTCGCCGCCTGGCTGAGGGACATAATACCCACATTGACGAAACCGATAACCATTACCGTAGTGGCTCCCGAAGACTGGATAGCCGCCGTACTGAGGGCACCGATACCGACACCTATCAGTTTGTTGTTGCCAACCTTGGAGAACAGAGCCTTGAGATGCTCACTACTTGCCGATTCCAAATTGCCGGACATCATCTGGCATGCCACCAAGAAGATACCAATACCCGCAATGAGCATCAAAATAGCCGTTATTGCCGTTACTAACATATTTATTGTATAGTTTTTTTATAGAAGTTCTAGAGGTTCTAGTATAATCTAGGATTTGATTAGGGCGTGGTTTTTGAAGCCGTCGATGTAGATCTGCAAGGGCTTTTCGAAACGCACGTGGCGGACCAGGTCGGTCTCTTCAATAGCAGGTAGAGCGTCCAATTGCGCCGCATTGAACGTATCTTGCGGACGCGCAAACGAGTCCACATTGATATATCCGACATTGAAAGAGGTCATATTCTGGAAGAAATGGGAGCCCTGACTCGGATCGATACGGAAATCGGGCAGGCTGCACTCCACCAGGGCTTTCGCCTCACTGATGTCGCTCCACTGAACCGGCACCCCGAGCGTAGGAATCTGCGAGCCCCAACGCCCGTATCCGATAAGGACATAATTACGCCCCTCCTGCCGCATACGCGCGTTCCACGCACGCAAAGTGTCCGCCATCTCTCGCGTGCGCAATATATTAAAATTATCCCGACTAAGATAAATTACATCGGTAATTCCTTCTACTTCGCCTACTCCGAGAGCACTATCCGAGCGGATAATCGGTGCGCTTTCATCGATATTTTTCCAGTCCACCTTCGCTGTCAGTCCGTCCGCTGAAATGGGGCGAATCTGCAAGACATTGAAGATAGCGGGTTCCTGCATCAGATTGGCAGCAAACTCGATTTCCACCGGGCATTTGATTTCCGCTGCAGCAATATCCAACAGGTGCGAAACGATGTCTGCCAATGGGAACGTGTTGAATTTCAATATGGGGGCAAACGTGAGACACCGCGGTCCAGAGACATAGCACGAATCCACCATACGCATATTCTCGTAATCAAACGTGGATGCCACCTTCTTAAGGGACTCGAACTGCTCACAATCCGCCACGGAGAAACGCTGCAAATTGACCGCATCATCAATAGAAGTCTTGAACCGCTCGGGGGCAAGGCAGAGGGCAAGCATGGTCTGCTGGGTCTCGCGCATAGCCAAATCGGGCGTGGAGGTCTGCATTACGTGCTTCGGGTAGCGAGGCGAGAAACGGAGTACCTGCTCGCCGTCCACCACGGTTTTGCCCAGACCATACGCCACCTTGACGATGCCGTCCTCCGGTTTCTCATAGCCGACAGGGTAAAAATTGATGCTGCGTGCCACACCGCTGATGGTCGGAAAGTAGTAATTTCCTTCGGTTTCACCGCATACTTCCTGCACCACAATCGCCATTTTCTCCTCGGAAAGGACATTGGCAGTGGAAGCGATATAGCCACGCGAGGCAGAGAAATAGACCGAAGCATAGACCGACTTGATCGCCTTGCTGAGCAGACGCAGTTGCTGGTCCTCGTTCTCGGTATGGGGAATCATATAGGTGGAATAGACACCTGCAAACGGCTGATAGTAGGAGTCTTCCAACTTACTGGACGAGCGCACCGCCAAGGGGCGGTGTGCCACACGGATAAACCGACGCAACGCCTCGGTAAGGTCTTGCGGCAACGTGGACGCCACGAACTCGGACAATATCTCGTCGTCGGAAATATCCGAATTGATAACGTATTGCAGCCCATTGTCATGAATAAACATATCGAAGGAATCGGTGGTTATTACGAATGTACGGGGTACGAGAACACGCACATTCTCCCAGCGGTCGTAGAGGTCGTATTTCTGCAAGATATGGTTGAGAAACGCCAGTCCGCGTCCTTTACCGCCCAATGCCCCGGCACCATACCGCGCGAACCAGATCGTATCATTATAGGTATCGGGGTGGTATTTTGCCACCACGCCGAGTGCCTGATTGATACGGTAGTCGTGAATGGTCTTGATATTGATAGCACGGATATGCTCAATATCCGAGTCGTCCTTGATAGTAAGCGGACTCACCTGTTTGCCCACTGCAAAAAGCCCACGCGCAAAGAGCCACTTACTCAGGTAGTTGTTGTCCGACAAGCGACGGAACGCACGGGGCGAAATGGTAGAAATAATATGCTCAAAGCCCTCCAGATCGTTGGCACGCGCTATCTCCCCACCCGTGTCCGGATCAATAGCCACAAAGTCGCCGAAACCGAACTCCCGCCCGATATATTCACTCAGTTCCTGAGTAAGCGTCTTTGATTTCTTAACAATAAAGCCCACGTGCAACTGATTGGCAATAAGCCGCATAGACTCTTGCGAGGATTGCAAAAGGAACGGCATAGTGGGGTTGTCGGCACGTATGATACGGCACAAATCGACACCCGCATCGAGTTTTTCCGCCGACGAGGGGTCGCCCTTGTGTACCACAAAGCCGATGTCGGAGATGACACCAATGATATTGTCGCGATAGCGGTTGTAGAGCGCGAGTGCCTCGTCGTAGCAGGTAGCCATCAGCACCTTGGGCCGCGCACGCTTGCGCAGGAGTTGCTGCTTCTCGTTGAGCGCATCGCGAATGGCGATGCTGTTCTGCTGGAGTACCAGTTTATACAACAACGGCAAATAGGTGGAATAGTAGCGCACCGAATCCTCGACCAAGATAATCGCCCGCACCCCTTCCTCGAGAATGTCGTGGTCGGCATTCATACGGTCTTCGAGCAGTTTGATAATGGCGATAATGAGGTCGGCGGAGTTGTTCCAACAGAAAAAATAGTCAATGTACTGCCGTTTGTGGTCGGCAATATTGCGATAGGTCTGTTTGGAAAAAGCAGAGAGCAACACGATGGGAGTATCGGGGGAGAGACGTTTCATACTCTCTGCAAAATCGAACACATCGAGACTGCCGGCATTGTTCATCGTAATGACAAGGTCGAACTGCTCGCCCTGCTGCGCCATTCCGAGAGCCTGCACCGTGGTCTCCGCACGGAGAATAGCGGGCGGATTGCTCAAGTTGAGCGAGGCATATTCCTGTGCAATCTGCACATCAATATGCCCGTCTTCCTCCAAAGCAAAACTATCATAGTTATTGCAAACAAGGAGGATACGCCGTACCCTCCGCACCATAAGTGATGTATAATCGCCGCTTTCCATTGATTATCTTAAACCAATATAACTATGCTGTATATTTCCGCGGACGAGGCGTCCGCGTCACCGATAACTACAAAATAACAAGAGACTGTCTGACTTAAATATCAGACAGCCTCTTGTATCTTTATTACACTATACCCTGCTCTACTATGGCATTAGCCACTTTCATAAAGCCGGCAATATTGGCACCCTTGACATAGTTGATATATCCGTCCTGCTCCGTGCCGTATTTGAGGCACGCTGCGTGGATGTCCGCCATAATGGTATGCAAGCGCTCGTCCACCTCTTCGGCAGTCCATTTGAGACGCATAGAGTTCTGCGTCATCTCCAAGCCCGAGGTAGCCACACCGCCGGCATTGCTTGCCTTACCCGGGCTGTAGAGGATATGCGCCTGCTGGAAAAGTGCGATGGCTTCGGGCGTAGTAGGCATATTCGCGCCCTCAACCACACAGGTGCAACCATTTTTGAGCAGTTGCTCCGCATCGTGCTTCTCCACCTCGTTTTGGGTAGCGCACGGCATAGCGATGTCGCAGGGAATACCCCATGGACGCTGTCCCTCGAAATACTGTGCGGTCGGATATTTGGACACATACTCCTTGATACGCCCGCGGCGGATATTTTTTAACTCAAATACATAAGCCATTTTCTCCTCGGTCATACCATCGGGATCGTAAACAAATCCGTTGGAATCGCTCAAAGTAAGCACTTTGGCACCGAGACGCATCGCTTTCTGCGCAGCAAACTGCGCCACGTTGCCCGCACCGGAGATACAAACACGCTTGCCCTCGAAAGTCTCACCGCGGGTAGCCAGCATTGCCTGTGCAAAATAGCATACACCGTAGCCCGTAGCCTCGGGACGCATCAGGCTTCCGCCCCAGTTCTGCCCCTTGCCCGTGAGTGTACCTGTAAACTCGTCACGGAGACGTTTGTACTGACCGAACATATAGCCTATCTCGCGTCCGCCTACACCAATATCCCCCGCAGGGACATCGGTATCGGCACCAATATGGCGTTGCAATTCGGTCATAAACGACTGGCAGAAACGCATCACCTCGGCATCGGATTTGCCGCGCGGCGAGAAATCGGAACCGCCTTTCGCACCGCCCATCGGAAGAGTGGTCAGTGCATTCTTGAACGTCTGCTCGAAAGCGAGGAACTTCATAATGCTCAGATTGACACTGCTATGGAAACGGATACCGCCTTTGTACGGACCGATGGCACTATTCATCTGAACACGAAAACCGCGGTTGATTTGCACCTCACCGCGGTCGTCCACCCAAGGCACACGGAACATAATCACGCGTTCGGGCTCTACCATACGTTCCAACACTTTCTGCTCGCGCAGATACGGATACGCCATCACCATCGGTGCAACGCTTTCCAGCACTTCCTTTACTGCCTGGTGAAACTCGCTTTCACCGGGATTCTTTTGTACGAGGGCCGCCATAAAACCGTCCACGTACGCTTGTGTTACCTTGTCCAACATAAGACTAATACTATTTAGAGAGTTTGGTTGTACCGAAATTGCATCCGTTCCGCCCCGAAAAGCGAACCCCGCGAAATCAGCGACAAAGGTACACATTTTTTTTCATTCTCACAACACAAAAAAGAGGGTGTCTAACAAGTTAAAAAGAATACCTGTTCTTCAGAAAAAGATTGCTCTTGACGACGCGAGCCGCGTCGTCTCCCACCAAAATAAGGGACTGCCTACACTTGTCAGGCAGTCCCTAAAGAATGTTTTTGAGCAGTGATTATTTCAGCAACTGACCGGCAGCGTTGTAGGTGTTGCCGTTGCGCTCGATGAGGAGAACACCATTAACAAGACGTTTGGTTGCATTGATGGTGGTGGTCTCTGCATTTTGGAGAGCGGTTTCGACTTTCTCGGTAGAGATGGTCAGACCATCGAGAGCAAAGTAAGTCGGCGTATTGATTCCCCATTCACCTTTATCCGTTGAAGTCATACGGAAACTCAATCCGTTGCAGGCATCCAAAGCGGACAAATCCACTTTCTCCCAACCTTGGTTGAACTTGCCATCTACAGCAAGATAGTACACCACGCTCTTGCCGACTTCTACATACTGATTGTTGATACCCGTGATAATCAATGCCAAAGTATCTTTGTCGGTGAACGGACGTGCCGGATACATAGTCTCTTTTAACGCTTTCAATGTATTGGAACTCTGGCAGATATAAACCTCTTTTGTATAGTATGCATCATCAAAGACAATGACATTTGAGGACGGATAATCCGTACTGTCGTTGGTGAAAAACTCCGAATAATACCCTACGACAAACGGTGTACCTTCACCTTGAAGTCCGCCTTTGGCAGCACACTCAAACTGATTACCCGTATCAGTATTCTTCTTGCTAAAAGTAAAACCTTCCCAACTCGTACCTCCCCAACTATTTCCGCCGGGCAAATGACTGAACATAAAAGCATAGTCATTGGTAAAAATAAACGGACTCCAACGATAGTCCGTACTGTAGGTACTATCCATTATGTTTTCTGCATTATACTCAATGCCTGCATAGTCCGCATTGACGGCAGTAGCCAAATTGAGTGTAATTTCTTCAGCCTGCGCGGAAAGAGCGAGCATGGCTGCGCAAAAAAGGAAAAGTTTTTTCATTTTGTTTTTGTTGTTAAAATTGTTTGTTATTCAGTTGATTATTCTATATATAAGAAACGCCTATCCTCCGCTCCTTTCTACGTCCTTTCTACGTAATTCCTATTACATGGATAAACATTAATTATCGTTAATCAGACGTTAATTTGGCAGTAAGGAAATTAAGGTCTATAAGGTCATTAAGGACTTTAAGGACGGGGGGACATTCATAATTCATAATTCATAATTCATAATTCATAATTCATAATTCATAATTCATAACTCATAACTCCTAATTCCTAATTCCTAATTGATATGGAGGTCGATGGCACCGGTGATTTCGGTAGAGATTTCGCCAGTACCGGCAATAGTGTTCCAATAGTCTATGGCGGTTACTACGCGAATAAAATCAACAGAGGGTAAGACAACAGGATTGCCATCGGTATCGACCGCCCACGATATGTCAAAACTTGTGCCAAGAGTATCGGTGTTCAGTTTGTTGTCGGCATATCCGTATTCAAGGACACGCTGCACATACATATTGCTGATTTTCTCGGTCGTATTTGCCAGACGGACGCCCTCGAATGTAATGGCATCCTCGGCAAGCCACTGCGGGTAATAGGGCTGCTTATGGAAAGCGTTTTGGAGCGTGTCGCCCGCACGAGTATAGGTCTTTTGGTAGTGGTGGTCGGTAGTAGGATTGTCGTACTCGCTGCCCCGCAGTTCGTACCACGTGTCGTCAGGAATACCATTGCGATTGACATCGCGGGAGACATAGACAATGCCCGGTTCGCTGCTGCCGTATTGAGTGTTGTCGCTCAGATAAAAGGCATTGCCTAGTATTTGGAAATCCCGTTCTCCCAGCACATTGCGCACAGCATGGTCGAAACCGAAAGTGATATATCCTCCCCATCCGCCAATGGTAATCATTCCGCCGTTGTTGTTGGCAATCGCCTCCTCGCACTTGCGGCACATCGCCTCAGCATCATCGCCCTCTGCATACTTGGGCAGGACATTGACAAACTGCCCCATAGCGGGCATATACTCATACACGTGCGCAAGATATTTGCCGCCCGTGGTGGTCGTTGTATCGGGGGCGGGCAAGTCGTTTTGCACCCCTACAAGGCAGAGATGCCCCGGAATGTCGCCTGTTTTCACCTGCCAGCGGTGCAAGCCCGAGAGGGAATAACTATGGAGCGTACCCGAAGAGACATAGTTCTTCGCATCGGTGATATAGATACCGGTCGGCGTTGCCAACAAACCAAACGGCATCTCGTACGTTTGCATATCGGAGGAAATCGAGTTCTGCGGGGTAATTTGGAGCGTCTGCGTATTGATGATAGAAAGCGTTTTTGCCTTGGCGTCCAGCACATAGAGCGAGTCGCCCAACAGGGAGATATTGTCGCACTGAACGGCAAAACGCTTCGTCACCATATCGCCCTCCACGACCGTAAGCGATGGGGCGACATCGCTATAATTGCCACGGCAGGTAACCCACAATTTGCCGTATCTGTCCACACGAATCATATACGGATTGAGTCCGACGGGAATGGTCTTGACCACCTCGAAAGAGGTAAGATCAATCACCGACAGCGTGGAATCGTATCGGTTGGTAAGGTAGCCGCCCGAGTTGCAGACATAGATACGGTTGCCGAGTATGGTCAGTTCGTCAGGCTGATGCCCCACCTTGACCTCGCGGGTAATCTGCAACGTAGCCGTATCGACCTCATACACAGAGCCTAACATATCCGGATCAACCATCGAACCGACATAGGCAGAGACATACGCCTTGCCGTCGGCAAAAGCGAGATAGCGGCAGTTGGGCAAGTCCACCTGCCCGATACGACGTGCCTGCAGGTCCATCACCTCCACCTTGTGGCTGCAGTTGATGACGGCATAGAGACGGCTGCCATACGCCTTGATGTCGTTGCCCACATCACCAAGTTCCTTGACTTGATTGGGGTTTTGCAGACCATAGATATTGCTTGTATAGACACCTGTCCGGAGGTTCATATAGTCGATACGCGCCTTGTTGGAGCCCATATTGCCCTCGTTGAGGACATACAGCCCGCCAGGCATAGTGTCCGTGGTAACGACTTCGTTGCCTGACGGATAGACCACATCATCCGTGCGGCAGGAGGGGAGCAATGCACAATGCACAATGCACAATGCACAAATCCACCAAAATCTATTTTTCATATTTCCATTAAAGACCATTAAAGTTCCATTAAAACATTATCGGGGTATAGTTCCATTAATTATCGTTAATTGACCGTTAATTCTTCATTCATCATTCACTATTCGTCATTAGAACCGATATGCGAGGGTACAGCGGAAATTTTGTTTGGGCATGGGGTAGTTTTGGATAACCTCGTAGTCCTGACCAAGGAGGTTGTTGATCTCGAGGGTCAGTTTGATAGTATGGCGTTGGCGGACAGTCCACTCGCCATACAGACTGAGGTCGTGGGTGTACCAGGGCTGCACATAGTTGTATGCCGTATTCTCCTGTTGCCCGTAGCGCTCGCCCACATAGATAAACGAGTAATTCAACCCATACCGGTCGCCACGGCGGGCGGTATAGTCCAGCCCCGCCACCGCACTGCCGCTATGCCACGGGATATACGGAATCTGGTTTTTATAATAAGTGTCTGCGGGATTGGTAACGTCTATCGCCGTCTGATAGGTGTAATTGAGTCTCATTCGCAGGACAAAACGCATAGGCAACGACAGCGACAAATCCGCTTTGGCATCCACACCGTTGATTTTCACCAAGCCGAGATTGAGCATTGTCCAACGGAATTGCTGCCCCTTGGGATAGGCAATAATTTTGTCGGACACCCTGTTGTAGTAGTACGACACCGACAGGAGCAGGTTCTGCACCATCTGTTTCCGCAGGCGATAGGTCAGATCCACGCTATGCTGCCGTGCCAACTCGGGGCGCAAGTCGGCATTGCCCATATCGGTGTAGTAGAGGTCGTTGAAAGTGGGATAACGGTAGGACTGTTTGTAAAACGCATTGATAATCAAATCGATAGCGTGCCACGGACGCAGACTGAGGAACACTCCGGGCGTAACACGCGGGCTATTGTTGTCCACCTGCGTCATCAGCACCGAGGCTTGCACACGCAGATAGTCCTGCACATTCCATGCCGATGCCACACTCAACCAGTGCGAATAGCGATGGAAATACTCGCAGTCGGCATCCAAGAGCAAATTCTCACGGCAGAGATGGTTATACTGGAAATCGTATGCCACGCTCATATCCCACCAACTAAAAATCATCACTTTCTGCGCCAGCGACAGGTATAATTCCTGCTGGAGATACTGATTGTCAGCAGGCAGAAGCCGATCGTCGTAATTGACGTAATGCGTATAATCGTTGGCATATTTGAGCAGTCCGCGCAGGCTCCAACGCCCGAAATACTCGTCCTGCCATTGCACCTGCCCGAAGGTGTTTCTGTCCCACAGCCGCTCGCCGTTGCGCCACACGTTGTTCACAATCGCCCCCGGCACACCGCGCTCGGAATAGTAGTTGTACAGGTGCAGCCGCCAGAAGCCCGTATTGGAATAGTAGTGGTGCAGTCCCGCCTCGGTGCGCACGGCATTGATGTCGCCGTTCTGCCGCACCGCCGTGGTATCGTACGCCACCTGTCCGTCGGGTAGCACACGTCTGTAGCGGAATGGATATTTGCCGTCCGAATAGACATATTCGGCATCCAGCGTCAGACACAAGCCCTCCGCCAGACGCACGTCCACGCCCACTGCGGGGTTAGCCAGCGCAAAACTGCCTGCACGCATCTGCGCACGCACGTGTACTTTCTCATTTTTTTTGAAATAGGGTTTGCGAGTGGTCAGATAGACATTGCCTGCACTGCCGAACTCGCGAGCCGACTGCCAGATGTCGGATTTCTGCCCGTTGTAGAGCGCAATCTCCTCCATATTGTCAAGCGAGAAGCGCCCCAAGTCCACCTGCCCGTTCTGTGCGTTGCCGAGTTGCACACCGTTGTAATACACCGCCGTATGCTGGCTGCCCATTGAACGCACGTTGATAGTCTTGATGCCGCCCACTCCGCCGTAGTCTTTGAGTTGTACGCCCGAGAAATAGCGCAAAGCGTCCGCTACCGACAGCGAATTGAGCCGCTGCAGTTCCGATCCCTGCAGCGTTTGCGGAATGATAATATCTTTGCTCAACGTGCGTGCCGTAACCATCACTTCGTCCACGTTGAACAACGCAGACACCGAATCCGTATGCGTTTGCGCACACAAAAACACGCTACAAAGCGCAGTAAACCATATTACAGACAGAATTTTCTTCATTCATTGCCCTGCTCCAATCCTCGAGAGCAGCCAACAGCCCGACAGGCATATCCGGCAGGTCTTCTGACTTGTTGCTCCTTTGCCCGACCTTCCCGCCCCGCAGGGCAGTGGTCATAGAAACGGGCTGCGGATTGCAACTCACAGCAGCGGGTCTGTACAGGATTTACACCTGTTTCCCTTATCCAAATACACCGCAAAGGTACGCTTTTTTTTCGGATTGTACAAAAATACAAGCAAATAGGCAGGGAAACCGCATAAAAAAAACACAGGTTGCCCGAAGACAACCTGTGTTTTTTATACATTGAAATGCAATGCTTATTCTACAACAGTCCCCAATACATTGAATACGGTACCATCAGCCATAATGAGTTGCAACTGACCGTCTGCGGTAATCACTTTTCTTGCCACTTTCGTTGCAGTGGTGTTCTCTATAGCGGTTAGTTCCTCTCCTGTCAGACAGTCAAGAGCCTGTACTGTACATAGTTGGTCTTTCTTTGCTGCATCAAAACCGGTAATCTGGTAGCAAGCATTTGCGGTGATATCTTTGATGTCAACGGTTTGACCATATTTCCCTTTATAACCGGCTTTTTCATCCAAACCGCTTACTTTGCCGGCCAAGAAACTTACATTGAATTTCTCCAGTTTGTCCACTTGGAGCACATAATAATCACCCGATTTGGACATAGCGATAAATTGCGGTTCAACCCCGTCTGCCCATACATAACCCGTCAGGTTGATGCTGGCTTTGAGTTTGGGAGTACCATCTGCATTCGTGCCGTTTGTAGTAGCGGTGTTCCATACTGCAGTTGTATCCAGTTCCTCGTTTGTAGGTATCTTGGCACGCAGCATAATCGGAGCATCGGAGCAGTCTTGTTTAACCAAATACTTAGCATCGGTCAGCACTACATCTTCGTAGTTGTCCTCACCTGTATAATCCGGCTTTTGTGCTTTAATATTCTTGCTGCCGATAGCCTTCACCTCCACTTTCTTCTCCGAGAAACCGAAACCGCAAGCCATCATCTTCGAACCTGCAGTACCCACGATATAGTTTTCAGCTTCAGCATATACAGGTACAATCAGTACACCCACACCATTAGTCGTATAGTTGCCGCCAAGAACGGTACAAGGCATTGCGGGAGGAGCCAACAACTCGTTGTATTCGCCCGTACCTACATACTCTACGCAGATACCGCCATTCGGTTTACCGAAATCCTCACCTGTGTTACGCGACATAGACAGGTATTGGAAACCTACCATCGTGCCGTCTACCGTACCATTAGCCTCCTCTACACCCTCGAATACAAACTGCTGCTTGTTCGGAGTGGACTTGACAGCCACATACAGATAACCGTCTTTCTTGACATTTACCTTGAAGCAGGCACCCGCATTCGGGCATTTCATATCAATTACCGGGTTTGCACCGCCGGCGGTCGGGTTGTCCTGACCTTGGATACGCTGAGTGGTGTAATCAACCGTTACATCGCCAATCTGCAGATGGCTGTATGCCGTATCCGTCATCATACCTACCACTTTGTATGTGGTCTTGTAGGCATTGTACACGGTAAAGTTGGTACCCTCTACCAGTTTCTCACCGGCAGCCACTTCCACTTTGTCTTTAGTGGTAAACTCCGTACCCGCAGCGTTCTTGTCGCCTGCAGTAGGCAGATAGTGGAAATCCACGCCTGCCGTCATGCTCATGCTCATTGCCAAAGCAGAAGCAAAAAAGAATAACTTCTTCATGATAAATTTTGTTTAGTTAGTAAAATATAGTGAGATTAACTCTGCTCTTTCTTTTTCCCGACAAAACTGTTGCTGAAAATAACCTTTTTGCGTCCTTCCTTACCAAAACTGGAAAAATACATCGTGGCTTTCCCGTCGCTGCTCAAACGACCATAAAACTGTGCCCTGATTCCATTGCTTCCGCTCTTGTCATTGTTGAAGACAATGTCATCGCCCGCATGCGCCACGTTGGTCAGTCCGCGCAAATTCCACTTGGCTTCCTCCGAACGCACATAGATAAAACTCTGGTTTGCCAATGTATCCTTAAATACTTGAAACTCAATCGTTCCTTTATAGAGAGTCTCTTTGCCGGAAAGAGATGAAACGCTTGTCCACGTACCTTCATACACACCTGCGGCATCTTGAGCGGCGGTATGCTCATAGATACGCACTTCGTCTTTCGGTGTACAAGCAGCCACTACCGCTGCCATTGACAGCAGTACATATTGTATTTTCTTCATATCCAATAGCATTTTTATTCGGTTAATATCCTTTGTTTTGGTCAGCCTCGATCAGCGCATTATTGGCGTTGATTTCGGCTTGCGGAATGGGCTTGTACCACTTGATGTCTCCGCTCGCATTGCTCATACGCCCCAACGCATTCCCTACCAAGTCGGCATTGAAAAGGTTGTTGTAGCGCACCAACTGGCGTGTACGGCGCAAGTCCATCCAGCGGTGTCCCTCCGCATACAACTCACGCGCACGCTCGTCCAATACAAGGTCTATCGGGGTATTGGAAAAGCCGGAATAGACAGAAGCGTAAGGCGAAACATACGAAGCGAAATCCGTAGCAGCGACACCCGCACGCGCACGTACATCATTGATATACTGCTCGGCTGTAGCCTGCTCACCCGACATCAAGGCTGCCTCGGCTGCCACTAAATAGAGATCCGACAGATGCAGCACCACAATGTCGCGATACCCGTTGGTCTTATTCACCGCAATAGCCGATGAATTAGGGTCGTCAAACTTCTTCACCACCGGTGCGGAGAACATACCCGGATTGTCCTTTACATAGGTTGCATAATCATACTCTGTACCATTCACCCACATCTTCGGATAACTCATCACAATCACAGCGGGTTCATTCACGCACTCGCCTTTCTCCAACCGTTTGGCATTGGCACTTTTGTATGCTGCAGCGTCCGAAGTGCTTGCCGTACCGGGATAGACACGCAACAGAATAGGCAACGTATCCTTGGCTGCCGCATCGGCATTATAGTAAGCATAGTAGCCCTCTGTACCCCACCCGCCTTTGGTAGAGTTGTACATTGTGGTCATAAACGTAGCGTCATAGCGTTGGTCGTCGGTCGTCCATAGGTAACTCGATTTGGGGTTCGAAGCGTGCATACCGTCAACGTATTTCTCGCCCGTAGAGGTGCAGTCGCCATAGTAACTGCCAAACGTATTCTGCAAACCGTGTCCGCCCGTTTTCAATTCGCCCGGCCACCCTGCACGGTCGTATTGTACAGCGAAAATCACTTCCGCATTGCCCTCATTGGCAGGACTCCATTTCTCCTCGAAAGGCATTGTCAGTTCCTGGCTATTAATCGCCTGTTTTGCCCAACGGAGTGCCTCTTTGAAATAGGTGTCGTCCTGTATGGTATAGGTTCCCTGTACGGCATCGGTAACCGTGGTTCCAAGGTCCCAGCCTGCCGCCAGACAGACCTTTGCCAATAGTGTCTTTACGGCACGTTGCGATGCTACACCCGTGGTGTTCTCCGCTGCCAACGATGCATCATCGGCAATAGCGGTTAAATCGGAAATCAGACTCTTGTAAAACTCCGACAACTCCGTGCGGGGGTAATTGCGCTCGCTGCCGTTGATATAAGTGCTGCTATAAGGCACACCGCCGAATTCCTGGCTCAATATATAGTAGCAGTAACTGCGCACAAACACCATCTCGGCTTTGTATTTGCCGTCTTTGTCGTAAAAGATTGTGGCATTCGCCATATTGATACAGGCATATAAATCGGAATAAAGCGATTTTACATCCGTGTTCTCCGGAGTTATAGTGTACTGGTCAAAATCCGTCCCTGTCTTCTTGTTGCTCGGCATATACAGGTCAACTCCTTCTTCATACACATCTACACGCGCAGCAACGGGCTTCAGTAACGAATAGGCATACACACGCAGGGTGGATGCATCCTCGCTAAAGTATTTTTCGGCTGATTGTCCGCCGGCAGTCTTGTTCTCAGGAGTCAGAAAACTATCGCAACCGCTCAACAGCAGCCCGCCAAACAGCAATGCACAGACAAATATATTCTTTGTTTTCATAATATAGTATTCTTTTTTTAGAATTTGAGACTCAAACCTACTTGTGTGTTGATGGTGGCGGGCGCATCGTTCTGCAGCGGTGTGCTTGCCCATTCGGGGTCGAAACCCTGATACTTGGTAAAACAGAACGGGTTCGTAACCGTGCAGTAGATACGCAGTTTCTGGATATGCAGTTTGTCCAACGCTTTCTTTGGCAGGCTGTATGCCAAAGTGATATATTTCACTTTCAGGAAACTGGCATCCGTAATCTTGTTGCAGCCGTCCAACCAGTACGAGTTGCCGATACCCGAGTTGCTCGCCGCATTGTTCGGGAAAGGATACGTACCGTAGTGCGTCGTCTCTTGGTAAACAGGATTGATAAACGTACCGTTTTCTGCAATACCGTCACAGTCAATCAGCGTACCTGCGGGAATATAATAGTCCATATTCATACGCATACGCCCGCGGTCGGAATAGTTGAGATACTCGCCGTAGAACTCCGATTCTACCGTCTGCCCGTACTTCCCATAGAGCGAGAACGCAAACTCGATACCTTTCCATGTCAGCGTTGAGGTCAGCGAACCCGTGATTTTCGGGTCGGACGAATAGACTTTCTTGTCTGCGTCCGAAAACTTGCCGTCGCCGTTCACATCTTTGATAATCGGCTGTCCTTCCGTCCAACCGTAGCAGGTATAGTAATAGTCCGCCTCTTTCATCTCCGTACCAGGGGTCAGCCCTTTCTGCTTGGCTATGTCGTTATCGGGTACAGCCATCATCTTGTCGCTCACAATGCCGTCCCATTGGTAGCCATACACGTTGTTGATCGACTTGCCGATAAACAACCCGTCGTTGGGCAGGTCGGTACCCGATCCGTTGATTTCCAACACCTCGTTATGGTTGTGCGCCAAGGTAAACGCTGTTTCCCAACGCCAACCGTTCACATCCACATTCACGGTCTTCAAACCGATTTCGATACCACGGTTCAGCACCGAACCCACATTCGTTACCACAGTCTGTCCGCCGGCTTCCAACGGCAGTTCCACCGAATAGAGCAGGTCGCTCGACACCTTGTTGTAAAAATCTATCGTACCGGTTACACGGTCGCGAACAAAACCGAAATCCACACCCGCATTCCATTCGCTACTCGTTTCCCATGTCAGGTTTTGATCTACGATGGCATTCGGATAATAGCCGGTAGCGTATGAACCGCCAAACGGATAGTAAACCGGACCGGCTACACTCTGTTCGGTGGCATAGTTGCCGATACCCGAGTTGTTACCCGTGATACCGTAACTCAAACGCCATTTCAGATTGGTCAGCCACGTAGCCTCTTGCATCCAACTCTCTTCCGACATACGCCACGCAACCGCTGCCGAGGGGAACCAACCCCACTTGTGTCCGGGTGCAAACTTGCTCGAACCGTCGGCACGCACCGTTGCCGTTACCATATACTTACCCGCATACGAATAGTTCGCACGCAGCGCAAACGACATCATCGAATTCTCTGTATAGGAAGTGGTGCTGCTACCGGCATCGTAGGTTCCCGAAGCCAGGTTGTACCACAGCGTACCATCCATCACACCCGTGTATTTCAGATAGTTGTAGTTGGTCTGGTATTTCGCCATCGAAAACAACCCAAGCAGGTTCACACTGTGTTTCTCCGCAAAAGTATTGCTGTAGGTTATCGTATTGTCCCACGTATAGGAAAAATTCTGGTTCTTGGTCAGTTGGGCGATATTCTTGTCATAGTCGGATACCAACGTGTTGTCAAACTGCCCGATTGTATAGTTGTCATAGTTCGGGGCGAAAAGAGTCTTTATCTGCAAACCTTTCACGGGCGTAATCTGCAGATAGATATTGCCCAACGCCCGCCATGTGTCTTTCTCTTTGGTGCGGTTTTGCATATAGAGCAGCGGCGTTACCTGGTCTGAGAACTGGTTCTTGCTAATTGACCCCATCGCCTCATAGTTGCCGGGCTTCTCGTTGATATTGCCGTCTTTGTCGTATGCCTGCATAAACGGATTCATACGGTAAGCAATCTTGACAGCATCATCGTTGGCATACTCGTTGCCGAGCCATGACAAGTTAAAGTTGATACCGGCTTGCACATACTTGTTGATAGACGCATCTATCGAACCTTTCATATTGATACGCTTCTGCTCATCGCCCACGTATATACCATTGTCCTGGTTGAAACCCACACCGAAATGGTACGATACGTGCTCGCCGCTACCGTTCACCGCCACATAGTGGTTCTGCTGGAAGCCCGTGCGAGTTACCATCTTGCGCCAATCGGTCTCGCTGCCCTCTTGTATAATCGTTTTCAAGCGATACTGTCCGGCATAATCAGCAGTAGAAGCCGTGTTGCCGTCATTGTAGAGAGCCATCTGCTCATAGCCCGTCATCGTATAGACCGGCTGACCGCTCGAAGCAATACTGCTACCGCCTGCATAACCTAAGAACTTCAAAAAACGGTAGTTGTAGAACTGCTGTGCGTCCATAAACATACCCATACGGGTCGGACTGACTGCACCTACATACATATCATATGTGATACTCGGCTTCTTCTCTTTCTTGCCTTCGCTCGTGCCGGACTTGGTGCTTACTTGTATTACACCCGCCGTCGCACGCGAACCATAGATTGCCGTACTCGAAGCATCTTTCAGCACATCAATACGTGCAATATCCTGAGGATTGAGCCAATCTATGTCGTCGCAAATAATCCCGTCCACCACGTAAATCGGCTTCGTATCCGAGTTGGTGGACGATTTACCACGTATCTCTATGTCGAAACTGCCACCGACACGTCCTGTAGCCTGCGTGATGTTTACACCGGCAACCGTACCCTGCAATGCTTCTACCACGCCCGTCGTACCTTTGGCGGTAATAGCCTCATTGCCCACCGACGAAACGGAACCCGTCAGGTCGTTCTTCTTCATCTGACCATAGCCCACAACGACCACCTCGTCCAAATTTTTGGTATCCTCAGCCAGAACCACTTTGATTGTCTTTTGGTTACCTACCGTTACCTCTTTCGAGCCATAACCGATATAGGAAAACACAAGCACATCTTTCGCACTCACACCGGATAGGGTAAAGTTGCCGTCGAAATCGGTAATAGAACCATTGGTGGAGCCCTTTACCTGGATACTCACACCTATCAGGGGTTCGCCCGCCTCGTCAGCCACCATACCGCTCACCGTCTGCTGCGCATACACCACAAGCGATGATACCGCCAATAACAGCAGTAGCACACATTTCCTCAAGGGTATAAATTTTTCCATACAGAAAAAAAGTGTTTGGATTAGTATTAGTTAGTATTTAGTATTGTATTTTTTCAGTATCAGTCAATATCACTATTGTTGCGTAGCATAGCCGCATATCATCATCGTATTGTAATACGTAGTGCCTTCCTGTGTTTTTGGTATAAAAACCCATCGGAAGAATTAAATACGCACTATAATAATTCCGCCAACGGGTATATAATATATTTCAAATTTAGTCTAAAAAACGGCTTAAAATCGGCACCCAATCAATTTTTACACACGAATTGCACGATTTTTATACAAATTATTCTTCTTTGGTTTCCCGTTAGCCCCATTTACTAAACTTACCACAAAGGTAATATATTTTCCCGAAAAATGCAAGACTGAAATTAAAATTCTTTTTTTTTACATTCTTTTCTGCACATCAAGGGTTCCAATCACCACCCTCACAACTATTTACCAAACGTATAGCAGGTGTAGGTGATTATCGGGTGATTATCGGGTGATTATCGGGTGATTATCGGGTGATTATCGGGTGATTCCCGATAGGATACCGAATGTTTACCTATGAGTTGCCACCAACCTCCCGCAGGGGACGCGGACGCTACAGATTCTCTGCAAGCCATAGCAGGGGACGCGGACGCCCTCGTCCGCGGTCGGTTTGGCACAAACCGTATGTCTATGCTCTATTCTATATGGAGACGTGAAGCGTAAGGCAGGTGTGCGCAGGCACACTGAGTGCCGAAGTGAAACGAAAGCCTGTGACTTGAGCAGAATTCCATAGACAGAGAGGAGAAATGACGGCGACCTGAACTCGTACAGCGAGTTTCAATGTCGCAAGTCCATTTCGATGAAGCATAGGACACCCTTGGTGCCAACTGCCGGGTAATAGCCGGACAGGCTTTGGATATTGGATAGGCTCACCATAGAGCATCATTTTATATAAAAAAGAGGCTGTCTAACAAGTATAGGCAGCCTCTTTGGGGGGGTGGGAGACGACGCGGCTCGCGTCGTCAAGAGCAATCTTTTTCTGAAGAACAGGTATTCTTTTTAACTTGTTAGACAGCCTCCTACAAATACAGATAAGTTCGGCGATTTATATTTCGCTCAGTTCGAGCCAACGCATCTCTGCCTCGTCCAACAGGGTCTGCACTTCCTGATAGCGGACAGATGCTTGCGCAATGGCATCGCCATCGGTCAGTCCGCCGGATAGTTGTGCCTCGAGGTCGCTTTTTTCCTGCTCCAACAGCGGGATACGTACCTCCAGTTCCTCCATCTCACGCTTTTCCTTGAACGACAATTTCCGCACACGGTTTGCGACCGGCTTGGTTTCCTTCCATATATCCGTCTTCGCTTTGTTAATTGTTAATGTTAATTGCTTACTGTTAATTGAACATTGTTCTCTGTATTGCGTATAGTTGCCGGGAAAATCATCCACCACCCCGTTGCCACGGAAAACAAACAGATGGTCCACTACCTTGTCCATAAAATAGCGGTCATGGCTCACCACAATCAAGCAACCTTTGAAATTGCGCAGATAGTCCTCTAATACGTTGAGCGTAGGAATATCGAGGTCATTGGTTGGCTCATCAAGTATCAGAAAGTTCGGGTTGCGCATCAATACCGTACAGAGGTGCAGCCGCTGCCGTTCTCCTCCCGACAACTTAGCCACAAAGTCATACTGCTGCGAGGGAGAGAAAAGGAAATGCTGCAGAAACTGGCTTGCCGTCAGCCTATCTCCGTTGCCGAGGTCGATAGTCTCGGCTATATCGCGCACTATATCAATCACTTTCTTGCTCTCGTCAAACTGCAGCCCCTGCTGACGATAGTAGCCGAAACGCACCGTCGTACCGATGTCGAAACACCCGCTATCGGGCTGTATCTCGCCCAACAGCAGACGCAGAAAAGTGGACTTTCCAGTACCGTTATTGCCGATAATACCGAGTTTCTCATAGCGCGAGAAAACATACGAAAAATGGTCGAGTATCTGTATGGTATGCGGTTGCTCCGCAGGGGCTTTGGCGGGAACGGTAAACGACTTGCATACATCTTTCGCCTCAAAAATCTTGTTGCCGATATAGGCAGACTGCACCTGCAGCCGCACATCACCCTCCTGATTGATACGCTTGGCTTTCTTCTCTATCTCGTAGAAATTATCAATGCGATACTGCGCCTTGTGCGCACGCGCTTGCGGCATACGCCTCATCCAGTCGAGTTCGGTACGGTAGAGGTTGCGAAACTTGTCCGCCTCCGCATTCTGCGCCTCGATACGTTCCGCCCGTTTCTCTAAATAATAGGGGTAGTTGCCATGGTAGGAATAGAGTTGGTTCTGGTCAATCTCTAATATATCCGAACATACACGGTCGAGAAAATAGCGGTCGTGGGTAACCAGCAACAGGGTGATAGTGGAGCGACGCAGATACTCTTCGAGCCACGCTACCATATCAAGGTCAAGGTGGTTGGTCGGCTCGTCAAGCAGCAGGAAATCCGGTTTTTCCGAGAGTACTTGCGCCAGCGCAACACGTTTCTGCTGCCCGCCGCTCAAGTGTCCGATAAGTTGCCCGGTATCGGTGATACCCAACTGCGTGAGGTATTGCATAAAACGCAACTCCTGCTCCGTACTTTTGGACAAAGCACGCACCGACACATCCTGCGGGAGAGAGATACGTTGCGGCAGATAACTGATTTTTAGGTCGTTGCGCCACGTGATACGTCCGCTGTCATAGTCTGTGCGACGGGTAAGAATATCCATTAGTGTGGACTTCCCCACCCCGTTGCGGGCAATGAGTGCCACCCGCTGCCCCTCATTCACAGCAAACGATATATCCGAAAACAGCACTTTCGACCCCACCGATTTGGTCAAATCCTCCACTAACAAATAAGGTGTAACAGCCATAGCGTATCATTATTATTTTATACCTATAAAATCACTTAACGGGCAGATCTTTGCCACATTTGTATAAGCACGCTGGTGCAAATCAATCGGCATATTAAAAGAAACAGGTTTGGTTGCATCAAAACGAAGAACGGCATAATATGGTGCATTTTGAGCCGAGAATCCACGCGCTTGCAAATCTGCTGCCGTCCAAATTTGGAAACCGGTTTTAGTCAGTTTGAACAAACGGGGATATTCACCATTATTATGCAAACAGACATACCCTAAACGATTAAAGCCGTCCTTTACCAAAAGCGAACCTTTGCTATCTCCGGCACGTAAATAGGTCATACCCAACAACATACACAATGGTAAATCTTGTGGATGTACGTGATTGACCAATACCATTGTCTCCTGTGGGTTTTCACGCATTTTATCATATATCCGCTTGCGTGCGATAGGATTATCTATTTCTGCACGACGGCGATAGGCTAATTCCATAAACGAAGCATCTTGTTCTATGCCTATGTAGTTACGTCCTAGCAGATTAGCCGCAATACCGGTTGTGGCAGACCCTGAAAACGGGTCAAGTATCGTATCTCCTTTATCTGTAGAAGCCAAAACGATACGATAAAGCAACCGCAAAGGTTTCTGTGTCGGGTGTTTGCCGCAATTTTTCTCATACAAACTAACGGCAGGTATGCGCCAAACATCGGTCATTTGACTCCCGCCATTGAGTTGTTTCATCACCTCATAGTTAAACTTATGCGGTTTCTTTTGCAACTTGCGCGCCCAAATGATAAGTTCTGTAGAAAAATTAAAATACCGACAACTCAAGTTGGGTGGAGGATCGGATTTTTGCCAAGTAATTGTATTCAAGACCTTGTAACCGAGTTCTTGCAGACAACGCATAACCACGTGGATATTATGGTGTGTACCACTAATCCAAATCGTACCATCATCTGTCAATTTCGTGCGGCATAGTGCCAGCCATCGGCGATTGAACTCATAAATATATTTCGGTGTACCACCTTTATCCCAATCTCCTTTATCCACACACACCTGCTTGCCATTATGCACACTAATCCCGCCATTACTAAGGAAATACGGTGGATCTGCAAAAATAGCCCGAATAGAATTATCGGGAATCTCTGCAAGCCGTTGCATACAATCACCGCACAATATTGTAAAATCGGAATACACGATAACTTTTTATAAAGTAACAATAAATTCTTTAATTGTTGTCAGGTTATAAATGCGTGGAATTGCAGCAAAGGCTTCTTGTAGTTTATTCTTTGCCGCCTCCCAACCTTTTCCGTCCGTTATCCACACAAACTCAAACCCATGAACACTATTCACCTTGGGTGCTACATCTGTATAAGAACGTGCCACCTCATTCAGTTTACTACCACCTCCCGAATAGAAATTAACCTCTATCAAATAGGTCTTGGCATTGGTTGCAATAACAAAATCAAATACTTTTTGGTCTGCACCCAATACCGCCGAAATTGCAGGAAATTCATACGAAGACACTTGCTCCCTATACTTTACACCTGCTTTTGTAAAGATATTGCCGACAAGGGTTTCCGTTATTTCACCACTACGATTTTTGCGTCCATTGGAATCAAGCCCCGTTTCTACGCCAAATACATAATCCACCAAATCCTTAATCTCTGCATTTTGAAGCACTTTATAAAACCCCGTACCCTCCAAAAATTCCATTACTCCGTCCACGTCTGAAAATAAAGAGTGAATTGTACGGAAATTACCTTGATTATCAAAAAATTTCTTATTGTCTTTTTTACGAGTAGCAATAAGAATATCCATAACATCAAACACTTTCGGATCACGTTCCCATAAAGCAGAGACAGCACTGCGCAAGTCCTGTTGCCCTATAAGATAGTTTAGCATATTCAGACTAATCGCTATGTTTGCTACATTTTTTGATATTTTGTTGAAATCGCTATAAAAATCCAAGGTCGCATTCGTTTCTTTTAATTGCGACATAAATTTCTCAAATTGTGCTTGTGTATGCGCAGCCATAGTCAAAAAAATATTTATGCAACATCAAAGTTACGGATTAGTAATTCTGTTAATTTACCGCGTTTATTCGGATTAGCATTTACACTGCGAGACGCTACTACACGACTAATGTTATATTGCAAGTATAAATCATCGAAGAAACGATCTTGATTTTTGGCAAAGCAATCAGAATTACTGAGCATAAACTTATGCCCCTCAGCCTCTACCACATCACAGAACTCTTTAAGGCGCACCTGTGCAGCATCGTTAAACGCCTCTTTGGCGTAATCATTAAAACTGCTGGTATTGCTCAACGGGCGATATGGCGGATCAAAATAAAACAACGTCTTTTCGCCTGCATAAGCGAGAGTTTGCTTATAATCTCCCGTAAGAATCGTAACATTTTGCAAGAGTTCACTATCGGCATAAATAGTGGTTGGGTCACAAATTGTAGGTGTCTCGTATTTGCCAAACGGTACATTAAACAGCCCTGCCTTATTAACACGGTACAAGCCATTGAAACACGTGCGATTGAGAAAGAAGAACAACATCGTATTCTCTATAGAAGTCGATGCTTTTGTATTGAAACGTTCCCTTTTCTGCATATAAAATGCACGTTTTTCATCCTCATTTACAAGTGCATAGTACTCGGCTTGAATTTGTTTTAGTGCCTCTATCAATTCTGCAGGATTATCACGGACAACCTGATAGCAAGTGGTCAGGTCTGCATTAATGTCATTGATGACCGCTGTTGTAATATTGGGATGCGTCTTCAACATATGGAACAGCATGGCTCCCCCCCCCACAAAGGGTTCAATGTAAGTGACGTCCTCCCATTGGTCAAAGTCAGCAGGAAGCAAGGCTTCGAGTTGGTCAATGAGTTGCGTTTTACCGCCTACCCATTTGACAAATGGTTTCGCTTTCATTGTTGTTATATTCATTATTTCGTTTCCAATTGTTTTGTCCAGCGGATGTAGCCGAAGAGACAGGTTAGGCACCAGAAAGCATAGAGAGCGGTCATACAATAGTTGCCGGCGAGGAGCCACATAATAGCGGTAAGCACATCCACAAACAGCCACAAGTACCACTGTTCACGGTATGCCAACATCATCAGCACCTGAGCCACAAGGGCGGGAATGGTAGTGAACGCGTCCAAATACGGACTGCCGTCTGCTGTATAAACACTTAACAACCAGCCCACTAAAGCAGATACGACCAATGATGCGGCAGAGAGTGCCAGCAAAACAGGGAATTGTAAACTGCGGGTAGTAATAGTTACCTCTGTGGTCTGTTCCCCGCTCTTTTGCAACCGTTTACGCCACGTAAAGAGACCATAAACTTGGGTTATGAAATAAAACACATTCATCGCAATACCCGCATAAAACCGCTCCAAGTAACAGAGATAGGTATAGGTAACTATCTGCCCGAAACCGAAAAAGAAAGTAAGGATATTGCCCTGTGCACCCAATACTACGGAGCACATACCGAACAGCCCGCTCACCAGCGACCAAGGGTTGTCTGGCATTAGCACATAGACCACCACCTGTACCAGCAACCCTGCAGCGAGGATGCTCCAATCGATTATCCTGCCTTTTTTCATATATTGTCGGTCAACCGCCCGCCGTCGTTCCATTCGCCATAGAGGATACCCTTACGGGTGTTCTCTATGTATTTTTGCAAGCGTGTGTGGTATAGTTCGGAGCGGCTTTTCTTGTTGAACTGAATAGTGTCTATCCGCACACAGCGGTACAACTCGGGCTGTTTTAGGTAATTTTCCCATACTACGGGGTCGGCTTGGAGAGCAGCCAGAATATCGCTATCCACCCGACATCCACCTGACAACCACCTGACATTGCTATCAAGATAGACGGGCCGCCCCGCATCGGTCATACGTCCGAGTTGCTCCATCCTGCGGCAACGGGCTTTGTTCAGTTCCGTCCAATTGCTGCCCTTGCGCCGATGACAGAAACGCTGCAAATGTACCCCGTCAACGGTCTTGGTGGTGCTGTCAATCCAACCGAAACACATCGCCTCCTCCACGGCATCGATATACCAGAACGTGCCATCCTCCTTCGGTCGCCCGCGCTTCACGTGTACCCAGCACTCCGCCTCGGTAGCATAGTGCGATTGCAACCAGCATCGGAACTCATCGCGGGTGGTTGCCGAAAGGAGGTTTTTGATTTCCATAACAGGATGCAAACTTTAAGGACGTTAAGGTCTTTAAGGACGTTAAAAACTTTCTCTTATTTCTTAGTGCTGTTGGCATCTTTGCGAAGTTCGCGGGGCTTGGCGTCCAATTGCGGACGGGCGAGATAGTCAAAAATCTCCTCAAAGTCCCAGTTGGCACGGAGCGTCAGTTTGGCGGGGAAATAATACACCGGTTCGGGCTGACGTTTCTCCACCCAGTCGCCGGTAGTCCATTTGCCGTCTCCGTTCAGATCGAAATATAATCGCAAGTAGTACGCCTTTGGAGTGAGGTATTCGAATTTCGTACCCTCTGGCAACGCTGGCAGTTCCCGCACGGGCTGATCTTTCTCATCGAGGAGTTGCAAACGGATAGCAGAGTTATAATTCGGCACCTTAATAAGCAAAGTGGAATAATCCTCTGCCGTCTTGAGTTGGAGAGCAAACGTCTTTTCTTTGTTCGCCACGCCATATACATCGCGCACCGCCCCCGAATCGAGACGCAGTTCATATGACTTGCCTTTCTCCAAACGTGCCACCACGGCATACCCCATCGGCACGGAATCTAATGGTTGCAGCACAAAAGGCACCGCCTTGAAAGTCGTATCTATTTTCTCATATAGCCCGATACTGTCCGCCCAAATAGAATCTATAGGTATAGGCGAAAAGATACGCAACGTATCATACACCTCAAATTTGTTTTTGGCATTGGAGCGCAGGTCAAGCGTACGTTCGCGGTTCTTCTTGTCGAGAGCCTCCCGCGCTTTGGCGGTCAGACGGGGCGCACGATAGACGGCACTGACGGTATCGGTCTGCGGCACAAGGTTATACACCGAGTCGGACTTCTGGTAGGTCATTTCTATATAGATACTATCCTGCCCTATCGCCACAGAATCGGTCAGCCAATAGACCAGCGTGTCACGGGTCGGGTTGGCTTGCAGGAGCGCATACTGCATAGGGTCTATCCATACGGAGTCGCTCGCCAGCGAGTCCATTGCACTCGGCGGCAAGGCACGCACCACGGGCAGACTATCCTGCGGAGCACCGAAAACCAACTGAATCGTATGCTGCTCATCACGGTTGGCACGCTTGAAATAGTGGCGCACCTTGTTTTCTTTGAAAAACCAAAGCAGCAGGTCCGACGGACCTACATACGTATTTTCCACTATCCGCACTGAATCCACAATGCCCATAGTTATCGTATCAAGCGTCTGATTATCAACTATCAAAGTATCACGCCATAGCGTATCGCGCACCACCTCCACCTCATATTCGGGAACAACCAACGAGTCCGCAAATGCCAGTCCTTCACCGGGTTGGTAAAGGTAATCACGGCTCAAATCTTGCAGCGCATAGAGGCGATACTGCCCACCCCGCAGATTGCGCACTCCGAAACCGCCCGTGCTGTCCGTGCGGGCGATACGCATAAAAGGCAGCGTACTGAACGCTGTATCCGAAAGGTTGGAATGTAGTCCGACCAATACCCCCGACACCGGGTTCAAGTCTTCGGCATTCACCACTAGACCATAAACCTCCAGCGAGTCAATACGGTCGCCCGTAGTAAAAGCATACTGATAACCGCGAATAGGGTTCTTCTCGGTATAGTCGCAGATGGAATTGCCGAAATCTAAGGTATAGGTGGTAGAGTCTACCAAGTCCTCCTGCAGGGTGATAACCACCTTTTTGCCCTGTGCTTTCACGTCGGGCGGCACCTGCTGCGGAGGCGAAACGAGCAGATTGGTCTGCACGTTGTCCAACTGCAGATATTCGTTGAAAAGAATCTCTATCTTTTTGTCCGCAAAATGGTTCGAACCATTAGCAGGCGTCTCTTTCACCACCACGGGCGGGATAGTATCTTTCGGGCCTCCTTGCGGACCGATACCGCGATTGGCACACCCCGTAAGCAGCAAACAAAGACTGCTCACCGCCCAGACCCACCGGTTTCTATAAAGTATTTTCTTCATATCATTCTGTGCATCTCTCCCTGTGATTTCCCTAAGGATACCCTGTGGATAGCCCATTATGTATTATGCATTGGCAATGGTAGTATCTCATACCCTTCCTGCTGCAGCCATTCTATTGCCTGAGGCAGAACTGCCAGCATACGCTCATTGGATTTCACCGAGTCGTGGAAATTGATAATACTGCCGTTGCGTGTATAGCGTTTGATCACGGAGAGCATACGCTCGGGCGTATAGTTGGGGTTGTAGTCGTGTGTCAGCACGTCCCACAGATACATCCCATACCCACGGCGGAACAATGCCTGTTTCTGCCAAACCCGGAAACGCCCATACGGAGGACGGAACAGGCGTGTTCCACCCAACACGGCATCGGCTTTCTCCACATTATCTATATACGTGCGCGTGCGCACGCGAAGACCTTTCATATGGTTGTAGGTATGGTTGCCGATGGTATGCCCGCCGGCACGCACCATAGCATACACTTCGGGGTGCTTCACCACATTCTCCCCCACCATAAAAAACGTCCCCTTCACGCCGTATCTGTCCAAAACAGCCAATACCCGAGGGGTTACCTCAGGTATCGGACCATCATCGAATGTCAGATATACGGCTTTCCGACGGCGGTCCATCCGCCAATGCACACCTGCATACAACCGCTGTAACCACATCGGAAACTGATACAAAATTCTCACCGCAAGTCAATTTGTAAATTTGTAAATGTGTAAGTTTGTAAATAGCAATGCCTCATTTACAAATTTCCCAATTTACACATTTACAAATTATTATTATTTATTCCCACGCCAAAGCAGACGCACCGAGAACGGCAGCATCTGCCTCTTTGAGGTCAGAGAACATTACTTTCACTTTGTTTGTCCACGTGTGGAACACTTCCTCATTCATCGTTTTTACTATCGGGTCGAGAATATAGTGTCCGCATTTGGTCATACCACCGAACAATATGATTGCCTCCGGCGCAGAGAAAGCCACGAAATCTGCGAATTTCTGACCGAGCATTTTGCCGGTCTCATCAAATATCTGTTTCGAAACCTCATCGCCTTTCTCGGCTGCATCGAACACATCTTTCGAGGTGATGGTAGCAGGGTCGAGCGCACGCAGAAGAGTCGGACGGTCGGTGGTGGTAACAATCTCGCGTGCCGTACGAGCCACACCCGTAGCCGATGCATAAGCCTCCAAGCAGCCGTGCTGACCGCAACCGCACAAGCGGGCTTGTGGACCGCGGACAATCTTGGTATGTCCCAATTCTCCGGCAAAACCATCGTTGCCATACACAAGTTTGCCGTCAATCACGATACCCGAACCGACCCCCGTACCGAGCGTAATCATAATAAAGTTCTTCATTCCGCGTGCTGCGCCGTAGGTCATCTCGCCGAGTGCTGCCGCATTGGCATCATTCGTAACGTGGCACTGTAGCCCGAAGCGTGCACTCATCAGGTCGCAAAAAGGAATAACACCTTGCCACGGCAAGTTGGCAGGATACTCGATATTACCCGTGTAATAATTGGAGTTGGGCGCACCCGCACCGATACCGCGGAACATCTCCACACCGCCAAGCGGATCCATAATCTTCACCGCCTCCACATAGAGGGCATCCACATAATCGCGGATATCGGGATACTCCTGTGTCTTTATTGAGGTACGCGCAAGCACGTGCCCGCGTGCGTCAATCACTCCCAGGACGGAATTGGTTCCGCCCATATCAAGTCCTAAAACATACGGTTTTTCCATACTTTTTAACTGTTTGATTATTAGATTATTGTTGGTTATTAAACAATTTGTTGCATAGCCTGCAACCCCTTTCAGAGCCGCACCGCAAAAATTCAAAGTACAAAGGTACAATAAAAAAACGACCTGCGCAAATTTTTTATTTCTCCCAGAGATATTTCATCCAGTCCGCCATCTTCTGCTCCTGCGGACTGCCTTGTGGATGCCAGAAATGCGTACCCTGCAACTCGTCCGGCATAAACTGCTGCTTTACAAAATGGTTCGGATAATCGTGTGCATACTTGTAGCCGTCGTGGTAGCCGAGTTCCTCCATCAATTTGGTCGGTGCATTGCGCAAATGCAGCGGAACAGGCAGGTTTCCGCTCTTCTTCACCTCAGAAAGGGCTTGGTCTATAGCCAGATACGCCGAATTCGATTTCTGCGACGTAGCCAAATAAACCGTCGCTTCCGCCAGCGGAATACGCCCCTCAGGCCAACCGATTTTGGTCAATGTATCGAAACATGCATTCGCCACAAGCATCGCATTCGGGTTCGCCAACCCAATATCCTCGCTGGCGGAAATGACCAACCGCCTAGCAATAAATTTCGGGTCTTCCCCTCCGGCAATCATTCGCGCCAGCCAATAGATCGCCGCATCGGGGTCGCTACCGCGGATTGACTTGATAAACGCAGAAATAATATCGTAGTGCAGTTCGCCGTCTTTGTCATAAGCCACGGGATTCTGCTGCAGTTGCTTGGTAACGGTGTCGTTATCAATCACCCGCACACCCGAATTGGTAACCAGTTCGATGATATTAAGCAACTTGCGTGCATCTCCGCCCGAGTAACGCAACAGGCTTTCGGTCTCCTTCACCTCTATTCCGAGCGAGCGGATATACTCGTCTTCGTTGAGGGCGCGGTGCAACAGTTCAAGCAGATCCTCTTTGCCGAGCGGCTGCAATACATACACCTGGCAGCGACTCAGCAGAGGCGTTATCACCTCAAAGGACGGATTCTCCGTGGTCGCTCCCACAAGGGTGATTGTGCCATCCTCCACAGCCCCTAATAGGCTGTCCTGCTGCGATTTGGAGAAACGGTGTATCTCGTCGATAAACAATATCGGCGAGCGGCGGTCGGCAGTAGCGGCAAAGATACCGCTGTTCATCGCTTTCGTGCGTTTGGCTTTTTCTATCACCTCGCGCACCTCTTTCACGCCGCTTGTTACCGCCGAAAGGGTATAGAACGGACGTTCCAACTGATGGGCTATGATTTTGGCAAGCGTGGTCTTCCCCACCCCCGGAGGCCCCCAGAGAATAAAACTGCTCAGGTTCCCGCTCTCTATCATCTGGCGCAGCACGGCACCCTCACCTACAAGGTGTTTCTGACCTATATACTCGTCCAGTGTCCGCGGACGCAATCGCTCTGCAAGAGGTAACATATTCAATCTATAATGCGTAGTGTACAATCTATAATACGTAATGCATAATTTAATGCATCATACAGGATGTTCTTTCGGAGTACAAAGTTACAACTTTTTTTCAGGATAGCCAAACTGCGTGTACTTTTTGTACGCCTTCCGCTACCAACTATGGTACATACACGGTAGATACACGGTAGATACACGGTAGATACACGGTAGATAATGCCGTTTTTACTATGCCTGTCAGCGGCTCATCAACACGTTTTTTGCATAAAACTGCAAAATAGATTTGCGTATCTCGGATTTTTGCTGTACCTTTGTTCGGTTTTTGTTGTTCCAAAAACATTTTTTATGTTATGGTAGATATCAAAGAAATCAACACTAAATCAGAGATTAAAAAGTTTATTCAGTTTGCCAACGACCTGTACAAGGACTGCCCTTACTATTGTCCGCCGCTGTTCTTCGACGAGATGAATACTTTTGATGACAAGAAGAACCCTGCTTTAGATGTCTGCACCAAGCAGTTGTTTATGGCGTACCGCGATGGGAAGCCCGTAGGACGGATTGCCGCTATCATCAACCGCGAGGCCAACAAACGATGGAATGTACAGCGCGTGCGCTTCGGCTGGATGGATTTTATTGACGACAAAGAGGTCAGCAAAGCGTTGCTGGATACTGTGGCGGAATGGGGACGCAAACAGGGGATGACAGAGATGAACGGACCGCTCGGCTTTACTGATTTCGACCACGAAGGCTTGCTCATTGAGGGGTACGAATATCTTGCACCAATGGCATCGCTCTACAACTATCCTTATTATGTGGAGCATATGGAGGCATACGGGCTGAAAAAAGAGGCGGATTGGATCGAGTTCCGCGTTACGCCTCCTGCCGAGATACCGGAGCGGTTGCAACGGCTGGCGGAAATAGTAAAGAAACGCAGCCACGTGCGTGTGGACAAGGTGAAGAATACCAAAGAGTTGGTAGCCAAATACGGTATCGAATATATGGATGTGATTGATGCCGCCTACCAGAAACTCTACAATTTCCAACCGATGACCAAACGCCAAAAGGAATACTACCGCGATATGTATTTCCCTATATTGAATTTCGATTTCGTTACGGTTATCGTCAATGAAAAGAACGAGATTGTAGGTGTGGGCGTGGGTATGCCGGATATATCGAATGCGTTGCGCAAATGTGGGGGAAAGTTATTCCCGTTTGGTTGGTATCATCTGCTCAAGGCACTACGTGCCAAGAAAATGGAGGTATTCGATCTGCTGCTTATCGCTGTGCGTCCCGACTATCAAGACCACGGAATCAATGTACTGTTCTTCACCGACCAGATACCCTATATGAACAAATATGGTATCAAGTATGCGGAGACAACATCTATTCTTGAGACCAACACCAAGAACCAGGCCAACTGGACACAGTTCGAGCATAAACAGCACAAACGCCGCCGTGCATACATCAAGGCTATTTAAGTGAAGCAGGAAGACCCATACAAAGCGGCATCGGCAAAACTGGAAACTTATATCCGGGACAACGGTCTGCGCCAGACCCCGGAGCGATACACCTTGCTCCGACACGTATGCGCTTTGGAGCAGCCCTTTGGTATGGAAACCCTTGTAAATGCAGTAGCCGACGAGCATATCAGTCTCGGAACGATATATAATACGGTCAACTTGTTGGTTTCGGCACAGATTTTGCATTGTATCAACAAACGCTATGGCAGGAAGCAGTCGGAGTATGAGTTGATAACCAAGAGCATCGTGCGGATGGAGTTGGTCTGCACACGCTGCGGACGGGTATCTCGCTTTCGGGATATTGCTGTGGAAAACATCGTGCGGACACGTAAATACTCCAATTTTATTATGCAAGGATGCTCGTTGTATGTGTATGGAACGTGCAAGACCTGTAAGCGTAAACCACAAACAAACAAGTAATTATGGATTATATAGCAGCAAACGCAAATACAATTTATTGGATTATCTTTATCGCCATTATGCTGCTCAGTTGGGCAGTATCGGCATCGTTGGAACATAAGTTCAAACGCTATTCCCAAGTGGCTTTGCCGCTTACGGGTAAGGAAGTAGCAGAAAAGATGTTGCGCGATAATGGTATTACCGATGTCCGGGTAACGTGTATCAAAGGGCGGCTGACCGACCACTACAACCCTGCTGACAAAACGGTCAATCTCTCTGAGGCGGTCTATTCGCAAGCCACCGTGGCTGCGGCTGCTGTAGCCGCACACGAGTGCGGGCATGCGGTACAACACGCACACCAATATGCTCCGCTCAAACTGCGCTCCGCATTGGTACCCGCCGTGGATTTTGCCAGCCGCTGGCTGACATGGGTACTGCTTGCTGGTATGCTGCTGATTGGGGTATTTCCGCAGGTAATGGAGGTCGGTATCGGGCTGTTTGCGCTCACTACCCTGTTCTCTTTCATCACGCTGCCGGTGGAGATCAACGCCAGCAAGCGGGCTATCGATTGGTTGCAGGAAGCAGGCATCACCAATAGCGAAACTACTCCGATGGCAACGTCCGCACTCCGCAGTGCCGCCTATACATACGTAGTAGCCGCCATGTCCTCGCTGGCAACGCTGGTCTATTACATCCTGATTTTGGTAGGAGGCAGAAGAGACTGACAGGTTGCGATTGCACCAACCACACAATGTGCCAACCAACACAACACAAGGTGTAAACCGAAACACACAAGGTGTCAACCCCAAAAACAATTATTCGTCAAGCGAGACGAACAATAACAATAGTACATACTTTTTCTCGACTGACAAACCGAGGTTTGTCAGTCGAAGAGGCGGTCAGCATCAGCCGTTTTAATGGTGCATTGCACCATTCGGTACGGCTGATTGCTGCCGCCGAGGCCCCGTAGCTTAGTTGAATAGAGTGTCAGATTCCGGTTCTGAAGGTCCTGGGTTTGAGTCCCAGCGGGGTCACAATGAAATGCTATGATTATCGTTTTGCGATAGTTGTAGCATTTCTTTTTTGTTGCGTACATCAAATAAATTCCGTACCTTTGCAAAATAGTAAAAACATCAGCATACGACAAAACACCGACACACTATGATACGGCAATACTTTTATCTGGCACAATGGTTTGTGCGGGCACGCTTCTTCGGGCGCAAGGCACCGCTGCAAACCGTACTGTTTATTACCGACAAATGCAACCTGCGCTGCAAGCACTGCTCGGTGTACGGCAGTGCAGGCTACCGCCAGCGCACATTTGAAGATATATTGAGCGATATGCGCTTTGCTTATGCGCAAGGCTCACGGTTCATAGACTTGGAGGGCGGTGAACCGACACTTTGGCGGGAAAATGACCGAACCATCAACGACATCATTGATGCTGCCAAACAAATCGGTTTCTTCTCGGTAACGGTTACCACCAATGCCCAACAGGATTTCTCGTGGATACACCCCCACTCTATCTGGGTATCGATGGACGGCGTAGGCAAATATCACGACAGCGTGCGCGGAGAAGGTACATTCGCCCGCTTGGAAGAGAATATTCGCCGCTCCGGACAGAAACACGTCTGCGTTAATATGGTGGTAAATACGCTCAACTGCGACTCGCTGGATGCCGCTATGGAGTATGTAAAAAACAACCCCGCCATAGAGCAGATTTCCATCAATTTCCACACACCTTATCCGGGTACGGAATACCTGATGATACCTCCGGACAAGAAAGCGGAGATTATCGACCGCGTCATCGCATACAAGCACCGCGGCTATCCGATAATGAACAGTTATTCCGGACTCAAAAAGATGAAACTCAATGCCTTGGGCAAGATAGAATTAGGCAAGGAGTGCTTTGTTACTAACTTTATCTATCCTGACGGAGAACGCAGTCTGTGCGTAGGTTATGGTACAGACCAATGCCGCAACTGCGGTTTCTGTATGGCAGGGGAGATGGCATCAGTATTCCATTTCTGTCCGGATACCCTGTTGAGCGGGTTTAAGTTGAGAATGTAATGTAATGTAAGGTAATGTAATACAATACAATACAATACAATACAATACAATACAATACAATACAAAAGAGGTCGCCCCGATGGAACGACCTCTTTTGTTTATATGCTGATGACTAATACGTGTGCTTATTCGGCAGTAGCCAGCGGAGCGGCTTGCACGTAGGTGCGGGCAGCGAGTTCCTGGTCGAGAACGTACATTCCGTAGGAGTTACCATTCAGCAGTTTCAATTTTTGTATGATGTCGGTAGCGTTCTCTTCCTCCTCCACTTGCTCGTCGATAAACCACTGCAGGCGCGATTGCGCAGCATAGTCTTTTTCTTGTACGGCAATGTCCATCAAATTGTTGATGAGCGAAGTAACTTTCTGCTCATGTGCGAGAGTGTTTTCAAATGCAGCCAGCGGGTTAGCCCAGTCGGTTTCGACCTTGTCAATAGCCGCCAAACGTACATCTCCGCCACGGCTTTGCAGATAGTTGAAGAAGATCATCGCATGATCCTGCTCCTCTTTGAACTGTACCATAAACCAGTTAGCCATACCCGCATATCCCATACGATGGCAGTATGCCGACATACTCAAGTATAAATAAGCAGACCACATCTCTGCATTGATTTGGGCATTCAGAGCCTCTTCTAACTTCTTAGAAATCATAATAGTAAAAATTTAACGGTTAATACCGATTATGTCGCAAAAAGTGTACCAAACAGGACACTTGTCAGAAAATAAAATAAATTGCGACAATCTGTATTTTCAAAACTATTGAGTATGGAATGGGGCAGTATCTTAAAATTTGATACTTTTTATGGGTTGCGCAAGGGTAGCCTATCCTATGCGCATCCTATGCTGATTTGCACGACTTTTTCACGGAGATGAAAGGGAGAATAATCTTAACAAATGGCACTTTTTGAAAGAGAGAGGTAGTATCGCCCTGCTAAGAAACAATATAGAATAGGTCAAATGGGGCTAATAGGACTAATAAGACGAATAGGGGGGATAGGAGCACTGACGACGCGGGACGCGTCGTCTCCACACTGCATTAACGGGTAATGATACGGCAATTAACGGAGGACTCTTTTAATGGCGTTTTAATGGATGGATAACCGCTGGCGGGGGCGCCCGCGTCCCCAGAGAGGGCATTGGACGCAACTATGACGACGCGGGACGCGTCGTCTCCACACTGCATTAACGGGTAATTATACGGTAATTAACGGAGACAGAAAACAACAAAACAGAGAACAAAATGGAAATAGTAGAACGGAAGATTACCATTCGGGAACTGACCGAGGGGTATGCGGACAATCAGGAAGCGGGTGTGAAAGCCTTCGGTGGGCGGTTGGACGTGCGGCCGCCGTACCAGCGGGAGTTTGTCTATAACGACAAAGAGCGCGAGGCGGTAATCGACACAAATGCCAGTACGTGAACGGCGACTTCGCGTATATGTTCAACTATTTCGGCAACCTGCCCGCCGACCAATAGGCGCAGATACCAGACTAACGACATCAAAAAGAGACTGCCTACGTTTGACAGGCAGTCTCTTTCTATTTACAAAAGAGTTGTGGAAAATGACGACGCGAGACGCGTAGTCCCCACACTCTCCATACACCTTACTTGCTCTGGGTGGATTTGTCTTCCGACTCCTCGTTGAAGGGTTGCCAAGTGGTCTGGAGCATACGCTGGTAGGAGCGGTAACGCCACTGTGCGTTGTCACGCGCAGCGCGGAACAGGTCGGCAGCCTCGGTCGGGTACTGCT
>ERZ808274.7-NODE-7-length-143533-cov-3.790316_pt1 | contig 143533 bp, 130 predicted proteins | sample MGYA00521277_ERZ808274 | MGnify/ENA primary metagenome ERZ808274 (study PRJEB31516, sample SAMN03275597) | gut metagenome | biome: mammalia-associated habitat; material: feces | host: Papio cynocephalus | place: Kenya | collected 2012-07-28 ... | reverse complement strand
TGAATGATATTCTGGATATTATTTAGTACATAATTCCCCCGCAGTCTGAAAGTCTTATGCAAGAAATTTATTTCAACACCGTCAAGGATTTTAACGACTACTACGGATTTGAAACACTGCATCCATTGGTGAGCGTGGCACGTTTTGATAAAGCGGTACAATTAGAGGAACATATTCTCCACTACAAACTCTATGCTTTGTTTTTGAAAGAGAACAAAGGATGCACATTGTCGTATGGCCGCACCAAATATGATTTCGATGAGATGACAGTAACGAGTTTTGCGCCGGGTCAGTCCGTGCATGTGAAGCCCGATCCCAGCGTGATCTACCCGAAATGGACGGCGTTGGTGTTTCATCCTGACTTTCTCAGCCGGACCTCGTTAGGTGCGAATATCAGTCGCTATGAGTTCTTCGATTACACCTCCAACGAGGCACTACATCTCTCCACAAGTGAGATTGATATACTCCGTGAGGTGCTTGGAATGATTTGCCAAGAGTTGCATCATAGTATTGACAAGCATTCCAAGGAGTTGATAGTGAGCAATATTGAGTTACTATTGAACTATTGTCTCCGATTCTACGATCGTCAGTTTGTTACTCGTGAAGAGATAGGCCATTCAACTGTCAAGAAATTCCTGTCCATGCTTGATGAGTATATTGACAAAAAAGCAGAGCGCGAAGGCCTACCAACAGTGGCATATTTTGCTGACAAGTGCTGCTATTCACCCAAATATTTTGGAGAACTGGTAAAGACTGAGACTGATAGGGCTGCCAAAGACCTAATCAGTGACAGGCTTTTACAGAAATCAAAGGAACTCTTATCGGATGAATCTAACAGCATCACTTTGGTGAGCCAACATCTTGGCTTTGGATACCCACAACATTTTATTCGCTTCTTCAAGGCACAGACAGGAAAGACACCAAGCGAATATCGCAAAACTGCATAAAACATGAATACACAATACATTGACTCTCGTCAGCAGCATCTCGCGACAGTTGCTGCTCTTGAGGCTCGAGGTGATTTGGCTCGTCTTGAACAGGCTATCACAAGTGCCCTTGACGACGGAGTCACCATCATGTGTCTGTAAATTATAGTGGTCTCTACTGATTAAAATTTAAGTTTTTATCAGAATCGAGTGGCTTTTAACATTTCTAAATACTATATTTGCGAAAAAATAGTAGAAAATGAATAGAAGGTTATTTTTTGCATGCGGTCTTGCAGCCGCAATTATTGGTGTGTCCTGCAACAAGCAGGAGGAGCCTGTTATCGAAAGGCTGGAGTTTGACAGCAAGGATCTTGCGACATGTATAGGGACGCAGTTCTCCGATTTTCTGGAGCAAAATGAAAAATATCAGTCCAGCAAGGATGCAGAAGCTGGAGTAGCCTCATTGTATGCATCATTCAAGACATCTGACGATGTGTACAATATGACTGTTGAAGTCAATGCAGATAAAAATGGACTAATTGATAGGATTGATGCAGTTCTTGACAATAAGGATGAATCATCCAAGCTCTGGAATTACATAATGAGCCACACTGACCATCTTAAGCTTGGCTCTTTCCTCGGCACCAAATTCAAGGGCAAGATCGGAAACGGAGTAAAGCAGACCATTGAAGAGACTATCAGTCTCGTCTCTGAGAATGGCACAGAAGAGAGTATCGTATGCCCAATTTTTGCCATAGTGTCAGGCAATACTTACATGATTCCTCAGCTCGAAAACGAGACACTTACTATAGTACTTATCAGAAACTGGTATGCTCTTGACTACTCCGAGGCTGCATCACTTATAGGAGCTGACTACGATGGTTTTGCACAAGCTAACTACATACTTGGCAACAAGCTTTCCGCCTGGGGCACTAATTATGTGTATTTCGATTACGCCAAGGATCCATCTGGAAACGTGTTCCATCTGGATGTAAATGCTGACGCTGATGTCAAGAACATCGCGAATATCAAAGCGACTCTCGACTATGAGCATCACTCTGATGCTGCAGAGCAACTGGCAATCTGGAAAACATACGCACTCGGGGATCCAGCACTTGGGCTTGGCACCTTCACTAAAGCATATACGGGCTCGTTTGGAACAGTATCAAGTGAGTTCAATAGCCAGCAGGAGGCCATTGACTATGTGGAGACAAACGGCAGACCAGGAGGCTTCTCTCCTGACGTAGTGGTATGCTATGAAAAAGATGGTCACACCATTACCGTGACATTAAAATCTCTCTATTTGGAGGTTTTGGTAAAATAAGCGGCCTGCTTGGGATCTTCCTCTATGGAAGCATCATATTGGGAATCCCAGTCGCGATAATACTGAATTTTGGGGTCTTCGAACAAACTCATCTGCACTGATGTGTCATGGGTAAGTGACGAGACCCCAAGTCCTATCTGCCTGATAGGGGAGACCCCATCCCACGCTAGTGTAAGCAGACGCCTTGCCTCTTGTAATATCAGAGCTGTTATATCGGTTGGCTGCGAAGTCTTTCCCTGTTTCTGGGAAGTGGTAAAATCTGAATATTTCACGAATACGGACACAGTTGAAGCGCGGAACTCACTACGTCTAAGTCTATGTGCAACGATACATGCCACTTTGAAAAGCGCACGGTCAAGCAAATCTGGAGCACATATATCCTTTTCAAAAGTTCGCTCAGCACTGATGCTTTTGGCTTCTTGGGCCTCCGTCTCAACTGGAGAGTGATCCCGGCCATTGGCATTCTCCAATATCTGTTCCGCATAGCTGGCACCTACAAGACGCGTGAGCAGGCCCTTTGACGCGTGTGCAAGATCCCCAATTGTATAGAGTCCGTAAGCAGTAAGCCGCGCCTTAGTCTTGCGGCCAATCCATAGCAGATCGCCAACAGGCAGCGGCCACATCTTCTCCGGTACCTCATCTTCCCAGAGAGTATGAACCTTGTCCGGTTTCTCGAAATCAGAAGCCATCTTGGCCAAGAGTTTATTTGAGCCGACCCCCACATTGACGGTAAAGCCAAGCCTGGAACGAATCTCATCCTTAAGACTTACAGCCACTTCCACCGGATCCTTTTTATATAGCCGTAGGGTCATATCAATAAAGCACTCGTCTATGGAAAATTTCTGGAGTACGGGCGAGTAACTACGACATATATTCATGAATGAATCAGAGCAGTACTTGTACCATGACCAGTCGCCATGGACTATCACAAGTTCCGGGCAGACACGAAGCGCCATGCCAATAGGCTGAGCTGTCTTGATACCAAGTTTTTTCGCCGGAATCGAAGCCGCTGTCACAATACTCCTCCTGTCAGATGGGTCACCGGATACAACCGAAGGGACGAGCCTGATATCAGGCCCGCCCTCTGACAATATCTTGACGGCAGACCAGCTGAGAAAAGCCGAGTTGACGTCAATATGGAAGATTACCCTCCGAAAAGGCATGCTACTGTATGTATTCGTCCCAACTCTTTATGCCTATTTCCTCTTCGGAAACCTTGCATAACGCCTTGATATAAGCAGTTGCAAGACGGCTGTTGGTAATTAGCGGGATATTGAAATCTATGGCTGCACGTCGCATCTTGTATCCGTTACTCAACTCATTGTGGGTAAAGTTCTTAGGAATATTGATAACAAGATCAACCTTATGCCCTTTAATAAGATCGATAGCGGAAGGGTAGTCTTCGTTTGCAAGCTCATAAGGCCAAAGGGCGCGTTTAGCCTGAACCCCATTCTCATTAAGATATCTGCAAGTGCCCTCCGTAGCATAGATATCAATGCCCTTGGCTGCAAGAAGCCTGCAAGCCTCGAGAATATCTGCTTTCTGTCTTGCATTGCCTGATGAAATAAGAACTGACTTCCGCGGAATACGATGTCCGACAGACAGCATAGCCTTTAGAAGGGCTTCATCAAGATTATCTCCGATGCATCCGACCTCACCCGTAGATGACATATCTACACCGAGCACTGGATCTGCCTGATTAAGACGGGAGAATGAGAACTGTGAGCACTTGACCCCCACATATTCAAGCTCAAACGGGTCTATGCTCACTGGTTCTGGATGCTCAGATAGCATACACTTGGTAGCAAGTTCTATAAAGTTGACTTTCAGCACTTTGGATACAAACGGGAAACTCCTTGATGCACGCAGGTTACATTCGATGACTTTGATATAGTTATCGGTGGCAAGGAACTGTATATTGAAAGGACCAGTAATGCCAAGTTCCTTGGCTATAGCAGCAGTCGTCTTACGTATCTTGGCAGCAGTAATACCGTATATCTTCTGAGGAGGGAATTGAATTGTAGCATCCCCGGAGTGGACACCAGCAAACTCTATATGCTCTGAAATGGCAGAGGCAATCACCTTGCCGCCGTCAGCCACAGCATCACACTCAATCTCCTTGCACCTCTGCATGAACGAACTGATAACCACTGGATGCTCCTCGGATACTTCCACGGCCATATCAAGGAATACCTTGAGGTCCTCCTTGCTATAGCATACGTTCATGGCTGCACCAGAAAGCACGTATGAAGGCCTAACCAATACAGGGAAACCAACCTCATCCACAAACTTGTTGATATCATCCATAGTGGTGAGTTCCCGCCAGCGTGGCTGGTCTATACCGAGTTTATCTACAATTTTCGAGAACTTGTTGCGATCTTCAGCACGGTCAATATCCAGCGCCGATGTACCAAGAATCCTTATTCCGCTCTTCATGAGAGGAAGTGCAAGATTGTTAGGAATCTGTCCGCCTACGCTAACTATCACTCCATAAGGATTCTCAAGTTCGCAGATGTCCATAACGGTTTCATAGCTCAATTCATCGAAATAGAGCCTATCACAGACATCATAATCAGTAGATACCGTCTCCGGGTTATAATTGATCATGATAGAACGGTATCCGCTCTTCTTTAAGGTGTTGAGAGCATTAACTCCACACCAGTCAAACTCCACGGAACTTCCGATTCTGTATGCCCCGGAACCAAGCACAATCACGCCCTCAGCACCGTCACCAAAGGAAACATCGTCACTGCTGGCATTGTATGTAAGATAAAGATAGTTTGTCTGGGACGGAAACTCCGCAGCAAGTGTATCTATCTGCTTTACATAAGGTCTAAGCCCCAGAGATTTGCGTTTCTCCCTTACTGTCAGTTCCTTAAGAGAAAATACCCGAGCGATCTGAATATCTGAGAATCCCTGACACTTGGCCCTTTTGAAGAGTTCGTAGCTCACCTCATCAAGACTCTTGCACTCTTCGAGCTGACGATATGTAGTCTCAATATTGTCCAGTTTGTCAAGGAACCACTTGTCAATCTTGGTAAGTTCATGTATTCTATCAACCGTATACCCACTCTGAAGGGCAGCGGCAATGGCAAAGATACGGGTATCAGTAGGGTTCTTCATGGCATAGTCAAGATCCTCTGCCTTGTATGGCTTGTTACATACAAATCCGTTGGCGCCCTGGCCAATCATACGCAGCCCTTTCTGAATAGCCTCCTCGAAATTGCGCCCAATAGCCATTACCTCTCCCACGCTCTTCATGCTGGAGCCGATCTCTCTGGAAACACCTTTGAATTTGGCGAGATCCCAACGCGGGATTTTGCAAACTACATAGTCAAGCGCCGGCTCGAAGAAAGCAGGTGTTGTCTTGGTAACAGCATTCTTCAGTTCGAAAAGCCCATATCCAAGTCCAAGTTTCGCAGCAATGAACGCGAGTGGATATCCAGTGGCCTTGGAGGCAAGAGCAGAAGAGCGGCTAAGCCTGGCATTGACCTCAATAACTCTATAGTCCTCACCATCAGGGCTAAACGCGTATTGGACATTGCACTCTCCAACTATTCCCACATGTCTGACTATGTCAATGGCTGTTTTGCGGAGGAAGTGGAATTCCTTATTGGAAAGGGTCTGAGATGGAGCGACCACTATACTCTCTCCAGTGTGGATTCCGAGCGGGTCAAAGTTCTCCATGTTGCAGACCGTGATACAGTTGTCATACCTGTCACGAACTACCTCGTACTCTATCTCCTTCCATCCGCGAAGTGATTTCTCCACCAGAACTTGAGGGGAGAAAGAGAATGCCTTGCCCGCAATCACATCGAGTTCGGATTCATTCTCACAGAATCCAGACCCAAGCCCGCCAAGCGCATACGCAGCCCTGATGATTACAGGATATCCTACCTGCGCTGCAGCGGCCCTGGCTTCTGACAGGTTGGAAGCCGCATGGGAGCGGATAGTCTTCACACCTATCTCATCGAGTTTCTTCACGAAAAGTTCCCTGTCTTCCGTATCAATGATAGCCTGAACAGGAGTTCCAAGGACGGTAATTCCATTTCGTTCAAGAACGCCGCTTTTGTAGAGTTCCACTCCGCAATTGAGTGCTGTCTGGCCGCCGAAAGCAAGAAGAATACCCTGTGGCTTCTCCTTCAGAATGACCTTTTCCACGAAGAAAGGAGTAACCGGAAGGAAATAGACCTTATCGGCAACACCTTCAGAAGTCTGCACCGTGGCGATATTAGGATTGATGAGAACTGTCTCGATTCCCTCTTCACGGAGTGCCTTAAGAGCCTGGGAGCCACTATAGTCAAATTCACCAGCTTCTCCAATTTTAAGTGCTCCAGACCCGAGCACAATCACTTTCTTTATATTGCTGTCTATCATGATATTCTACAAACTTGCGACAAAGTCATCAAACATAAATTCTGTATCCACAGGGCCACTTGAGGCTTCCGGATGGAACTGTGCAGAGCGGAATGGCTTGCTCTTATGACGGATTCCTTCATTAGTACCGTCATTCATATTCTCAAAGTATGGTTCCCATTCTGACGGGAGTGTGTCAGTATCTACTGCGAAACCGTGATTCTGAGAAGTAATGAAGCACATGTTCGTTCCGCACATCCGTACCGGTTGGTTGTGACTACGATGCCCGTACTTGAGTTTGAATGTCTTTGCTCCGGCAGCAAGCGAAAGCAGCTGATTTCCCATGCAGATACCGAAAATCGGTTTGTCGCTTTCCATTGACTTCCGGATATGCTCCACGGCTTCTCCGCATAGTGCAGGATTGCCTGGACCGTTGGAAATAAAAAGACCATCCCAGTCCATCGTATTGAAGTCGTAGTTCCACGGAACCCTTATCACTTCGACTCCACGGCTTATCAGGCAGCGCAGGATATTGTGCTTTACACCACAGTCCACAAGCACCACTTTCTTGTCCCCACGACCATACTTTATTACCTCTTTGCAGCTGACAATCGCCACTTGATTGTCCACATTGGGATCGTAATAAGGGAAGTCCTCCTCTGCACCCTCTGGAACAATCTTTCCAAGCATCGCACCCTCTTCACGGAGCATTTTTGTCAACTCCCTCGTATCAATCCCGAATATTCCCGGAACCTTTTCTTCCCGAAGCCATTCGTCCAGACTCTTAACAGCATCCCAGTGACTGAACTTCTCACTGTAATCCGATATTACCAGTCCCTTTACATGGATCTTCTCCGACTCAAAGGCCGTACAGAGTCCATTTTCATCAATCTCTTCAGAAGGAATGCCATAATTTCCTATAAGAGGATAACTTACGCATAGGATCTGCCCAGAATATGAAGGGTCAGTGAGGCTTTCCGGATAGCCTACCATAGCAGTGGAGAGAACTACCTCTCCAGAAGTCGCTCCATCATACCCGAAGCTCCATCCCTCCATTCTTCGCCCGTTCTGTAGAACAAGTGTCGCTTTTTTACGTGAATCTGACATATATTTTATTTCCAATTAGATGCTTTTTCCATCAACACGGCAATCTTATCGTTGCACAGGTTACCTATGCTCCCAATATGCGTATGCCCGAGATCTGATACTTTAAGCGAAGATGCCTCCTTGCCGTCATAGCGGAATCTTCCCTCATTTACTTCTGTTCCAACCTGTCTATAAGCGTCCCTAAAAGGCATCCCGCCGCGAGTACTTCTGTTTACCTCTTCCACGGTGAACATGTATTTATACATGGGATTATCCAGAATATGCTCATTGACCTCAATGTGCTCAAGCATATATCTTGTCATTCCAATACAATCATGCATCAGCACCATCGCGGGGAAGAGTACATCCTTAAGGAGCTGACAGTCGCGATGATAGCCATGCGGCATATTGCTGCACATCAGTGATATTTCATTCTCGCAGGAAAGAATCATGTTGCACTTCCCACGCACCATTTCCCACACGTCCGGGTTTTTCTTATGCGGCATGATACTAGAGCCTGTTGTAAACTCGTCAGGAAAATGAATAAACCCAAAGTTGGGGCACATATACTGGCAGCAGTCAGAGGCAAACTTATTGAGCGTAAGTGCAATAGACCCAAGGGCTGAAGCCACGCACCGCTCCGACTTTCCACGTGTCATCTGCGCCGCTACACTATTGTAATCCGGAGAATCGAAACCGAGCAGCCGCGTAGTCATTTCCCGATCCAGAGGAAACGAATTGCCGTATCCGGCAGAAGATCCGAGAGGGTTGCGATTAATCACTCGATAAGCGCCTCCCAGCATATACATATCATCGACAAGAGCCTCGGCATAAGCCCCGAACCACATTCCAAAGGAAGAAGGCATGGCTATCTGCGCATGAGTATAGCCTGGGAGCAGTATATCCTTATACTTCTCACTGAGTTCCTGGAGTTTACGGAACAAGTCAAGCACCTCGGCCCTGAATTTTTCAAGTTCATCCCTAAGGAAGAGTTTCAGATCCACAAGCACCTGATCATTACGGGAGCGCCCAGAATGTATCTTCTTTCCGAGCTCCCCCAATCGGCGAGTCAGGATGATCTCTACCTGCGAATGGATATCCTCTACATCATCTTCAAGCACGAAATCTCCTTTGCTTATACTATCCGCAATCTCATCAAGGCCCTTGTCTATGGCCTGCAATTCATCCTTACTGAGAAGTCCGATACTTTCCAACATCCTAACATGTGCCTTGGACCCCTGAACATCATACGCTGCAAGCCTCAAATCCAATTCACGATCATTTCCAACCGTGAACCTCTCAACCACCTCTGTGGCTGCTATTCCTTTATTCCAGAGTGTATCCATAAAATCTGTCAATAAAATTCATATAAGTATCTATACCCTCCTCAATTTCAGAGACTTTAATAAATTCATCAGACTTATGCGAGCGAGCACTTTCGCCAGGTCCCATCTTAATCGCATCGCAGTCAATCCTCATCCAGTTAGAAGTAGTGGGGGAGGAGAATGTCTCAATCCCAAGTGATTCGGCGGCCTTCACAAGTGGAGACGCAGCCCTTGAAGCCGACGAGCGATTGGAAAGATTGCGCGGACGCAGTTCACTTCGACAAAAGCCCTGTAGCTCAGATAGAATTTCTTCGTTGGTATAGCAGTCAGTGGGCCTTACATCCACGACAAAAGAGCACCTGTCAGGAATCACGTTATGAGCCTCGCCGGCAGAGATGCATGTAACATTTAGCCTGACTTCACCCATTCTTTCAGAAACACGGGCAAATCTATGCCTCCGAAGGACTTCTATGTCATCCAAAGCCTTATACAAAGCATTGACGCCTTCTCCTCGAGCTGCATGCCCTCGGGTGCCAGTCGCAACACCATCAAGCACCAGTAGCCCCCGTTCGCTTGTAGCAGCCTTCATTGCTGTCGGCTCACACACCAATGCCCAGTCAGGGTGGGGAAGATTCCCGTTTCCTGACAGAGGCCCATCCAGAGAGAAAAGCATTCTCATACCAGCAGGGCCGGAACGCTCTTCTTCACAAGATATACTCAGCATCAGGTTGAAAGGAAGCTTTACATTAAAAAAATGACGGAAGGTGGCAATAGAAGATACCACGCAACCGCCGTCATCATTCGAGCCGAGCCCACGGACAATTTCTTCATCATTTCCCGGGTCAAAAGGATCAAAGGAATAGGATTCTCCAGGAGGAACAGTATCAATGTGGGCATCCATCATCAGAGTTTTCAGCGACCGGTCGAAATGACTGTTAAGTGCTATAATATTGTGCCCATATCGCTGTATCGGAATTCCACAACGCGAAAGATAGTCTGAAAGCAAATCAGCCACCCCACCTTCCTCAAAAGAGACGGAAGGGATACGCACCATCTGCCGAAGCAGTTCTATGTACTCATCGTACCTGCTCATAGTACTATCCTTGTACCTGAATTATCCAATAGATTTGATGAACTTCTTATCACCACTCCTGATGCACCAGTCTCGAGAGCCTTGAAAGCGTTCTCAATCTTGGGAAGCATGCCATCAGATATGATACCATCTGCCTTTAGCCGTACAAAATCGGCTCTGGAAATAACTGGTATCACACTTGACTCATCAAATCTGTTACAAAGTACGCCATTTTTTTCGAAACAATAAAGAAGTTCGGCATTAATTGCAGAAGAAATTGATGATGCTATTGTATCGGCATTGGTATTAAGCAGGGTTCCATGTGCATCATGGTTAATAGCACAGAATACCGGAATTATGCCCATTTCAAGCAGTTGGGTGATTAAACCTCCATTTACACTGTCTTTACTGACATCACCCACATATCCATAGTCCACTTTAGTGACACCGTCAGACAGAGTCCTCGGTCCTCGCTTTTCCGCCCTTATGACATTGGCATCACACCCAGAAAGCCCCATTGCATTGCAGCCAAGGCCTTGCAGAAGAGATACAATCCTCTTGTTGCACCATCCAGCGTACACCATAGTCACCACCTTCAACGTATCTTCATCAGTAACCCTGCGTCCCTCTACCATTACAGGCTCCATCCCCATACGGCGCTGCAGCTCACTTGCCATCACTCCGCCTCCATGCACAAGCACCTTGGGTCCTTCCATGGCAGCAAACTCACGACAGAAACGTTCAAGTGCATGCTGGTCATCGACCACGTTGCCTCCTATTTTGACGACTCTAATCATAAACTTTCAAGCATCATCTTCATCACTGTCTGTGCAGATACAACCCTGTTGGCTGCTTCTGGAATCACAAGCGACTTGGGGCTTTCTATAACCTCGTCACTCACTATCATATTTCTCCTGACCGGGAGGCAGTGCATAAAGAATGCGTCATCAGTTAGGGCCATCTTCTCGGAAGTGATGGTCCATCCACGGTCCATGGACAAAACTTTGCCGTAGTTCTGTCCTTCGTATGCCGCCCAGTTCTTTGCGTATACAAAATCAGCGCCCATCAACGCCTCATTCTGGTTATGAGTCACTTTTGCGTGTCCCACAAACTCAGAAGCGAGGTCATATCCCTCAGGATTAGCTATGATAAAATCGTAGTCTGTCATATTAAGGCCCTCGGCAAATGAATTGGGCACAGCCTGAGGAAGGGCTTTAGGATGAGGAGCCCACGTGAGTACGACTTTGGGCCTTTTTTTTGTCTTATTTTCCTCTATGGTAATAAGATCGGCAAATGTCTGAAGAGGGTGCCGCGTAGCTGCTTCCATACTAAAAACCGGCTTACCTGAATATTTGATGAACTGATTCAGAATAACTTCATTATAATCGTCATCCTTATTTTCAAACTTCGCAAATGAACGAACGCCAATGAGATCACAGTAACTTCCCATAACAGGGATAGCTTCAAGCAGATGCTCACTCTTGTCCGAATCCATAATCACACCACGCTCCGTCTCAAGTTTCCATGCACCTTGATTCACATCAAGCACAATAACGTTCATGCCAAGATTAAGCGCAGCTTTCTGCGTGCTAAGCCTCGTGCGAAGACTATTGTTGAAAAACACCATCAAAAGGGTCTTGTTCTTCCCAAGTACCTGATCTGCAAAAGGATTACTTTTGACGTAACGGGCTTCGTCAAGGGCCTTGCCAAGATCCCCAAGTTGAAGTATGGAGGTAAACTCACGCATTGTATCTTTGTTTATTTGGTTGTCAATTCTTTCCATGCATCCACAAAAGACTTCGCAGTCTTTTCAGATATAGTCAGCGAGGGGAGAAGACGTATTACATCAGTTCCGGCTGCTCCTGTGAAGAAATGCTTCTCGAAGAGCAACCTGTCTCGGAGTCCAATATATTCTTGCTTCAACTGCAGACCTATCATAAGGCCGCGGCCGCGGAATTCCTTGAGCGCGACATCACCTTCGAAGGCTTTCTTGAAGAAGTTGCCTACCCTCTCAGCATTCTCTATAAGCCTCTCATTTTCAATAACATCAAGTACGGCTAATGCAGCAGCACATGCAAGATGATTACCTCCGAACGTAGTGCCGAGCATACCATATTCCGCCTTGATATCAGGGCTTATTAGTACTCCTCCGATAGGAAAACCATTAGCCATACCTTTAGCTGTAGTAATAATATCCGGACGGATTCCGGCGTGCTGATGCGCAAAGAACTTTCCGCTTCTTCCATATCCAGACTGAATCTCATCAAGAATGAGTTTGACGCCAAATCTGTCACATGCGCACCGAAGTCCACGCATAAAGTCGTCGTCAGGAACAAATATCCCGGCAACCCCTTGAATCCCCTCTATGATAACGCCAGCGTATTCCATGGAAGACAACTCCCTCTCTACGGCATCCAAATCACCAAGACCCACAAATTTTACGTGGTCGCCAGCATTGAAGGCTGAACGGATCCTAGGATTGTCAGTAGCCGATACCGCTCCGCTAGTTCTACCGTGAAAAGCCTTGTGAAAAGCAAGGATTCGTGGCCTGCCGGTAGCAAAGGAAGCAAGTTTCATGGCATTCTCATTTGCTTCAGCGCCACTATTGCACAAGAATAGTTTATAGTCCTCATATCCGCTTGCACGTCCGAGTCCGGACGCGAGCTCACGCTGGAGTGAATTCTGCACCGCATTGGAATAAAACCCAAGCTTTGCAAGTTGCTCTCCGAGCATCTCAATATAGTGAGGATGGGAATGTCCGATGCTGATTACAGCGTGACCGCCGTAAAGATCGGTATATTCGTTGCCATCTTTATCCCATAGAGTAGTGCCGGAGCCTCTGACCGGCTCAATGTTCCAAAGCTTGTATACTTCAAAAAGATCCATACTTCCAACTTTTCTAAAATGCCGATGCCTTAAGCCTTAAGCCACAGTCTTCAGCAAGGCCGAAAATGAGGTTCATATTCTCGACCGCCTGACCGGAAGCCCCTTTCAAGAGATTGTCTATGACTGATGAAATGACCAATTTGCCGTCATGCTTCTCCACATGTATCAGGCATTTGTTGGTATTGACTACATCTTTGAGGTCCACAGGACGCGGTACTATAAAGGTAAAAAGTGAGTCAGAATAGTATGCCTGATATATTTTGCTAATCTCATCCTCCTCAAGTAGGCACTCACACTGCAAGGATGCAAAGATTCCTCTAGCGAAATCCCCACGCATAGGCACGAAATCAATACTTGGAATCTGCGTGCCCTGAACAGCAGAAAGGTTGCGTCGTATCTCCTGAAGATGCTGATGAGTAAAAACCTTGTAGGCGGATATATTGTTATTGCGCCAGCTGAAATGTGTAGTCGCACTTGGCTTTACACCGGCCCCTGTAGATCCGGTAATGGCAGTCACAACTACTTCAGAAGTGAGAAGTCCAGCCTCGGCGAGAGGAAGCAGGGCAAGCTGTATTGCAGTAGCAAAGCACCCCGGATTGGCTATCAACGATGACTCCTGAATTCTATGTCGCTGCATTTCCGGAAGCCCATAAACATAGCCTTCCGACTCATCGCGAAAATCCTGAGCAAGGTCGATCACCTTAAGTTTGGACGGCCGCTTGTGCTGCTGCCAGAATTCACGGCTCTTTCCGTGGGCAGAACATAAGAAAAGCACATCAATGCTTCGAAGATTAAATTCATCGCAGAACTTCAGATCCGTATCTCCTACAAGTCCCTGATGCACATCGCAGATGTAATTCCCTGCATTGCTTGAAGATTGAACAAATCTAATCTCTGCATAAGGATGCGTCACAAGTATCCTAATTAACTCTCCAGCGGTATATCCGGCACCGCCTATGATACCCACTCTGATGACTTTTGTCATTACACTTCCTCCTCTTCTGGATGCAGTCCATAGTAAACCCTGAGTGGGGTTGAAAGGACCTTGATGAATCCTTTGGCATCCTGGGCAGTCCATCCTTTCTGGGTCTCGCCATATTCTCCAAGCTTGGACTTAACCAGATCGCAAGGGGAGTCCACTCCTACAGTAGAGAAACTCCAAGGCCGAAGTTCAAGAGTAACGGTACCCGTCACATTCCTCTGACTGCTCTCAAGCATCGCCTCAATATCTCTCATTACAGGCTCAAGGTACTGGCTTTCATGAAGGAACATACCATACCAGTTAGCCACTTGATCCTTCCAATATTGCTGCCACTTGGAAAGGGTGAATTTCTCAAGGAACTTGTGTGCACCTATTATGAGCATAGGTGCTGCGGCTTCAAATCCTACACGGCCCTTGATTCCTATGATAGTGTCGCCTACATGCATATCCCGGCCGATACCATAGGCTGAGCCGATTCTTTCCACTTCTTGAATGGCAGCGATGGCGTCGTCATATTTCTTGCCATTGACCCCTGATAAGACACCTTTACTGAAATCGAGGCTTAGAACCTCGCTCCCTTTCCGATTAATCTGCTTCAGGTATGCACTTTCCGGAAGTCCCTTGGAAGAGTCAAGAATCTCACCGCCACAGATGGAAGTACCCCATATTCCTACATTATAAGAATACTTCAATTTAGTAAAGTCTGCGTAGTATCCGTGAGAATTGAGAAAGTCAACCTCCTCTTTACGGCTGAGGTTGCCATCACGGGTGAGAGTTATGATCTCCATATTAGGACACATCACAAGGAATGTCATGTCAAACCGCACCTGATCATTGCCGGCACCCGTGGAGCCATGTGCTATGGCATCCGCACCAATCTCCTTGGCGTAGCGGGCAATGGCCATCCCCTGGAAAATACGCTCTGAAGAAACGGAAATCGGGTATGTGCCATTTCGGAGAACATTGCCGAATATCATGTATTTCAAGCTCTTCTCATAATACTCTCTTGTCACATCAAGAGTTACATATTTCACGGCACCAAGCTTATACGCATTCTCTTCATTAGCACGGAGTTGCTCGAGACTAAATCCACCCGTATTGGCACAAGCCGCATAGACTTCATAACCTTTTTCCTTGGCAAGGTACATCACAGTATATGAGGTATCCAGACCACCGCTGAACGCGACGACAACTTTCTTCTTGCTCATTTTCTTTTTGTTTTATTCACCTGGCTGGTGTATCTCCAAGTGCTCCTTAGGGTCATATAGCAGTCCCGTACAGATGCACATCTTATAATCATGACTCTTCAAAATATCAAAATGCCGGCATCCCTCGCATCCTTTCCAGAACTCTGGGTCATCAGTCAATTCAGTAAACGGAACAGGACGGAAACCGAATTCATAATTCATTTTCATTACAGCGGCACCAGTAGTTATAGAGAAAATCTTAGCGTCAGGGAAGAGCCTTCGGGATAGAAGGAATGTCTGTTCCTTGATTCTTTTGGCGATTCCCATGCCCCTAAAGGCATGCGCGACTATCAGTCCGGAATTGGCGACAAAACTCTTGCCACCCCACGATTCGATATACGAGAATCCAGCAAATCGACCGTCCTCGGAAAGCGCAATCACGGCCTTGCCAGCGCGTATTTTCTCGCATATATATTCCGGAGTACGCTTGGCTATACCCGTTTTCCTTTCCAGCGATGAAGTATAAATTTCTTCGCAGATCTGATCCGCGAACACTGTGTGACATTCCTCTGCCACCATTACATCGACTTCCATCTGATACCTGCCTATAAATGTAATATAACTAACTAAATATGTCAGCGCAATTTAGAAAATTTCCCCAAGAGATACAAGTACCTCGAATAGAAACATCCGCTATATTATCGACAGCCACCTCAAAAGACCCTCTTATACTGTAGCGTGCATCCTGAGACATCTTGCCGAGAGACAGGACCATCCAAATACATGACATGCTCGAGTCTCAACCAAAGGCTACGACGATTCCAACTAGCATTTCTTCCTGGTTTGACGGCAATATAAGCAGACATATTCACTCCATTTCCATAATATGCCGGGATGGAGAAACATCCCGGAGCATTTCTTTCATAGCAATAAAGCCTGTCACTCCATTGCTTCGCATCAAAACCAGTGATTCTCAGATAAGCTGAAAAAGTATCGAGCACCATTCCCGGCTCAATGTATGCGAGCCACGCTAAAGAATTATAAAAAAGTATATTGACTCTTGAATTCACATGGTATGGGCCGCAGTGGGACTTTAGATCAAGACGTAAATCCACCTTGACTCTTTCGTCATCCTGGAATAATCTTGAGATAGAAGAGCGAAAGACCAGATTAAGCGCCCATGGGCCCACGGCAAATTCTTTTCCCGCAGTCATTAGGAATTTCAGACGGCGCTTTTCTCTAGCCTGGCAAGATGAATAATCAACACTCATAAAAATCCCCCTGCCTTCAATTCCAAGTGCCACGCCACTATATTCGTTCCATTTTCTATCATAAAATCTTGTATTAAGAGCCAAGCTGACGCCGTAATGCGGCACCCATAAAGCCCCCATTACGACCGCTGGCCCGTACGAATAGTGCCATGCGGACTCCGAAAATACAGATAAGTGCTTCCATGACACTCGTTCAGATACGGAAGCCGCATGTGTCGAGGCAGTAATGCCAACATTGAAGCGATGCCGATAGAAAGAATAATTCAGGACTGCATCCTTCGTGGCAAAGGATATACCAGCATTCACTTCGCTTCTTCCAGCATACATTGTTCCTGCAATGCCCAATAGTTCGGCTGAAGCCGATGAGGTAGAAGTTATACCGCTTCCGCTACGGGAAAACGCCGATATCGCTGAGAATCCTCCAAGCATGAACCCACTCCACGACACTAGACCCTGACCAAACCTTGCGTTGAAATGGCCGAGAACCAACTTCCAGCGGCGACCCTCTGCAGCCATGCTGACTGTACCGACATCAAGTGAGGGTGACGAGAATGTGGTGCGGGTATTCCACATCAGCTCATATTTCCCGCCTAACTCCATATCTGTCTTAATACCGTATTTCCACTTAGGCGCTTGATTTGTTTTCGAGAATGAAGCGCCGGTCGAAAGTGTAACATCTCCACGGAATCCCCCTGAAGCAGTCTCCCCGGGGGCACTACGCGAACGCAACACGGCAAAATAGCTCAAGGCATCTGCATATCTGCTTCCGAATCCATCTACAAGTGCAAGTTCATGCCACGAAAGAATATCCCCGCTACGCCTGCGATAATCACATAAGGAAGCAGCCTGATACTCCGACATAAGTCCGCATGAGGTCAAACGCCTCTCGGAAGCAGAATTCAAGTCAATGGGATGCTCCGCTAAATGAACAAACATGGATACGGCATCTTCAGAAAGTTCTTCGATACAAGAGGCCCCTGAGACAACCAGGATTGCATCATCAATCCCACCATAGGATAGCGCCACAAGGCACATTAGGAGTAAAGTTTTCATAATTGAGTCGTTTAGTTTCCCAAAAATACGAATATTATTCGTAAATTAGGGCGGTAATTTGAAATAGATGGAAGAGTCAATTAAAATCCACGACAAAGCATTCAAGCCGTTCATCAGCCATAAAGAGTTGATATCGTGCATTGATGACGTAGCAAACCGCATAAACGCTGATTTTGCCAACTGCGAAGATGTTCCTATTGTGTTATGTGTTCTGAACGGAGCCATTGTGTTCACCGGCGAGCTTCTCCAGAGGCTGAACTTCAATTGTGAACTCGTCTCAGTAAAAATGTCTTCATATCAGGGCACCAAATCCACTGGCACTGTACTGAACGTTATGGGCCTTACCGCAGATATTAAGGGTAGGCGAGTAATCCTATGCGAAGATATAGTTGACACAGGCAATACCATCGTCGCTCTCAAGGAAATGCTTCTTGACAAAGGAGCAGCAGACGTTAAGATATGCACCATGCTATTCAAGCCGGATGTATACGACAAGGATGAAAAACTCGACTACGTGGGGAAAGCCATTCCAAATGCTTTTATCGTAGGATTCGGACTTGATTATGATGAGCTCGGACGCAACTATGCAGATATCTATGTTATTGACGAATAATAAATTATTTCTGATATGAAGTATTATATTCTTTTCGGTCCTCCGGGTGCGGGCAAAGGCACCCATGCTTCCGCAATAGCAGAGAAGTATAACCTCAAGCACCTCTCTACTGGAGAGCTCCTTCGTGCTGAAATAGCTGCCGGAACAGAACTTGGCAAGCAGGCCAAGTCACTGATTGAAGCAGGAGCTCTTGTCCCTGACTCAGTTGTGGAAGGAATGATTGAGACAGCTTTCGACAATCTCAAGGGATTTGATGGATTCCTTCTTGACGGATTTCCTCGCAACATCTCACAAGCAGAGGATCTTGATAAGATTCTTTCCAAAAGGGGAGAGCAGGTAACCGCTGTGGTATCCATCATGATTCCGGATGAACTCATCCGTAAGCGTATAGCCCATAGAGCTGCCATCGAAGGCCGCGCTGACGATGCTTCGGAAGAGACTATCACCAACCGCATCAAGACCTATCACACCCAGACCGAGCCTCTCATTGATTTCTATAAGAAGCAAGGCAAATATGGTGAAGTTACTACGGATGCCGATGAGATAGCGGAGAACCGAGCACGGGTACTTTCCCTGATGGAAAAACTCGCCAAATAGTTTTCCAGACTTTTATTTATAGTGGACGCTCCTGTTCGGGGCGTCCATTGTTGTTACATCTGCGTAATCGGCAAAATGCATCCTCTCCCATGTAGAAGGATGTCTGAATTCAATCTCGCAAGCATGCAGGAACAGGCGTCCGGGATATCGGCTCCCATAAAGCCTATCACCCTTTATAGGACGACCAAGTCCTTCAGGATGAGCAGAATGCACACGCAGCTGATGAGTTCTTCCAGTCCTGGGTCTGAATATTATATCCACTTCTGAATCAGGCAGGACGGACATCACCTCATACTCCGTAACGGCAAGTTTACCATTCTCCCTATCCACAACCTGCCGCGGTCTGTCATAATAGTCAGAAGAAAGAGGCAATGCTATGGTACCCTTGGTTTTGTGTCTGAAAGGCTTATCTGCCGCTTCAAGTCTCGCCCTATATGTCTTTAGCACTTCTCCACAGGCGAACTGCCTGTCCAAATCCACTTTTGCATCAGCATTTCGGGCAAAAACCATGATTCCAGATGTATCCATATCAAGCCTATGGCAAGAAAACACTTCTCCAAACTGTCCGGAAAGCCAGTCCAGCATAGAACGATGTCCATTACGCCCAGGCACAGAGAGCATTCCGGAAGGCTTGCTTGCCACTATTATGTCATCATCGGAATAAAGTACTTTTGGCTCTGAATAAAGAAATTCTTGATCAAGAGGATTTGGCTCCACATTCAGCCCCCGCATCATAAAACTGAGTAGCAGCCCGCATTTGCCAGTGCACGCTGGATAGAAACGTCCCTGCTCACGAACCTGTCCACCCTTCGGAAAGCCGTACCAGAATTCACCCATTGCTATAGGATGAAGCCCACGAAGATATGCATACTGCAAAAGTTTCGGTGCGGCACAATCTCCTGTCCCACCAGGAGCCACCACACCTGCATCTGCAAAAATAGACTTTATATCCTTACATTCACCATTGGCATTAAGGACTTTATATTGAGAGAAAAGCCAGTCCTGAAGCTGGGCAGATGCCCTGCCTTTGGCAATTCCATCTTCCATAGCGGAGATTTCAGCCTCTCTGCGCCTGAAATAGCCATCTGGAGCAGAATAGTCAAATATTGGAGGAACGAACCCTTCCACAAAAGCTCGTCCTCCAGCAAGTCCGCTAAATCCATACAGGAAGCCTTTATCGGTTTCCAATACGCCCAGCATCTTTCCTTCCTCAAATAGAGCATGAAGATGCGGAGAAGAAGCAATCTTTGAAATCAGTACCTCCGATGCTCTCGAAATCTCGGGACTTGGCACATACCTGAAAGGATATGTAAACTTCTCTTCAGGCATCAGTCTACCACAAATAAAGAAAGCTCGTGCCAGAGCCTATTGACCGGAAGTCCCATCACATTATAGTACGAGCCGCGTATCTCCTTTATTCCGATATACCCGATCCACTCCTGTATGCCGTAAGCCCCAGCCTTGTCATACGGGCTGAATTTATCTACATACCACTCGATATCCTCCTTAGAAAGCACATCGAACACCACTTCTGTACTTACCGAAAATGTCTTTTCGTGTCTGCTGTCCCTAAGAGTGACAGAAGTCACCACATTATGACTGTGACCGGATAGTTTTCCAAGCATCTCCACGGCTTCTTCTCTGGAATGCGGCTTACCGAGAACCTCGCGACCAAGAATAACCACAGTGTCTGCAGTAATAAGAATCTCGTCCTGCTCAAGTTCCCTGTGAAAGCCATGTGACTTGCCGATGCTCATATCGACAGGCACCATTTCAGGCTCTCTATCAGGCTCTTTTGACTCCTCGAAAGTATTGATTGTGTCTATGGTAAAGTCAAATCCCAAGCCACATAGCAGTTCCTTTCTCCTTGGAGAATTGCTGGCAAGTATTATAGATTTTCCACTAAAATCACGCATACTTATCAATATATCAAGTGGAACTTATCCTCATCAAAATGCCACTTGCCCTGAGCTTTTAGTATCATTTCAATACCTTCACGCAGGCATCCTCTCCCTCCAGGTGCAGTGCAAACATAATCAGCCGCAGACAAAGCTTCTGGAGCAGCATCTGACGGAGCAATTCCCAGGCCGCAGGCTTTAAGTACCTGCGTGTCAGGAATGTCATCCCCAAAGAAAGCGACTTCCTCTGGACTAAGGCCATTGTCTTTGCAGAACTGATAGAACACCTTAAGCTTTCCTCTGGTACCCAGATGCACATTCTCTGGTCTTACACCCATGTGTTCACAGCGACTCCGAAGCGGCTTAGTATCGGCTCCTGATATGACCCCTACCACAAATCCCTTGGAAGCCGCCGCTCTGGATGCGAAGGAATCCTTGGCATTAACCACCCTCACAAGGTTCTCCGGTCCTTCGTCCATAAGGTAAATGCTTCCATCCGTCAGAACCCCGTCTATGTCGTAAGCAATGGCCTTAATATTCTGAAGATTAAGATTTTGCCCCATTTGGATTCAAGTCAGAAAGATTAAATGTAGCTGATGGCTGGGCACTCTCTATTCCAATAGTCCCAAACTGATTCTCATATTTGCTGATATTATCCGCCAATGCACCAAGAAGTCTCTTGCAGTGCTCTGGAGCCATAATGATGCGGCTTTGAACCTTAGGACCGCTAAATCCAGGCATAATAGAGGCAAAGTCTATTATAAATTCAGTTTTAGAATGGCTGATTACGGCCAGGTTGGAATATGTTCCGCCTGCAACCTCCGGGAGGACCTCAAGCTTGTTCATCGGATTCTTTTCGTTATCCATTGCGTTTGTATTTATGAATTATGTACAAATTTAATGATTCTTTTTGAGCTTGGAAAGACTTATGCACATGAGCACCTAAAAGGCGGCCATGCGCTTTCAAAAGTTCAAAGTTCTGACTATCTTTGTAAGTTCGTCATAAGACGGCCTTTATTGATTATGGAATTAGATGCAAAATACAACCCTTCGTCGGTCGAAGAGAAGTGGTACTCCTACTGGACTGACCACAATTTTTTTCACTCCGAGCCAGATGCCCGGGAACCTTATACTATTGTCATTCCACCACCTAATGTAACAGGCATCCTGCACATGGGGCACGTGCTCAACAACACTCTCAATGACGTGCTCATCCGCAAGGCCCGCATGGACGGAAAGAATGCATGTTGGGTGCCTGGAACCGACCACGCCAGCATTGCCACCGAGTCCAAAGTAGTGGCACGACTCAAGGAAAAGGGCATTTCCAAGGAAGACCTTACGCGCGAAGAATTCCTCAAATATGCATGGGAATGGAAAGAGGAGCACGGTGGGATTATCCTTAAGCAGCTCAGAAAGCTTGGTGCTTCATGCGACTGGGACCGTACAAGGTTTACTATGGAGCCGGAACTCACTGACGCCGTAATCGCCACTTTCTGCTATTTCTACAGGAAAGGCATGATCTACAAGGGAGTCCGCATGGTCAATTGGGACCCTGTGGCACTTACCGCGGTGAGTGACGATGAAGTCATCCACAAAGACACCAAAAGTCACTTCTATCACCTCCGCTACTTTATCTCAGACGGACACGGAAACCCGACAGACGACTATCTCGTCATAGCGACTACTCGTCCTGAGACTATCATGGCAGATGCTGCTATATGTATAAATCCTGCCGATGAGAGGTATCATCACCTGCGCGGAAAGAAAGTGCTTATCCCTCTCATAAACAAAGAGATCCCAGTCATCGAGGATAGCTATGTTGAGATGGACTTTGGTACAGGATGCCTCAAGGTAACCCCTGCACATGATGTAAATGACTACCAGATTGGTCTCAGACACAACCTTCCGGTCCTCGAGATTATTGACGATCATGGTAAACTCAACGAGAAGGCGCAGATACTCGTGGGCGAGGACAGGTTCGTAGCCCGCAAGAAAATCGCCAAGATGCTCGAAGAATCCGGCAACCTCGTAAAGACTGAAGAATACACATCGCCTATTGGATATTCTGAAAGGACCAATGCTGTCATAGAGCCTAAGCTATCAGCACAATGGTTCTTAAAAATGGACGAGCTCGCATCTATGGCTCTTGACAGTGTGGAATCCGGGAAAATCAAATTCGTTCCGGACAAATACCGCAATACTTACCGTCATTGGATGGAGAACGCTCATGACTGGTGCATCTCACGACAGCTCTGGTGGGGGCAGCGTATCCCAGCATATTATCTTCCTGACGGCCAGATAGTTGTAGAGGAAACCGCCGAAAAAGCACTTGAGGCTGCAAGAAAGATCAATCCTGACTTGCGAGCTGAAGACCTTCGTCAGGATGAGGATGTGCTCGATACCTGGTTCTCAAGTTGGCTGTGGCCAATTTCCGTGTTTGACCCGAAGTTCCCTGGTCATCCTGAACGTAAGCCGAATGCAGATTTATCATACTACTATCCGACAAGCGACCTTGTAACTGGTCCGGATATCATCTTCTTCTGGGTAGCAAGGATGATTATGGCGGGGGATGAGTTCATGAAGGACATCCCATTCCGTAATGTATAATTCACCGGTATCGTAAGGGGTAAGCTTGGGAGAAAGATGAGCAAGACCCTCGGAAATAGTCCTAATCCGCTCGACCTCATCGAAAAGTACGGAGCCGATGCTGTACGCCTCGGCATGCTGCTCTGCTCTTCCGCTGGCAATGATATTCTCTACGATGAATCACAGATTGAGCAGGGAAGGAATTTCTGCGGCAAGATATGGAACTCCTGGAGACTTGTAAGCGGATGGAAAGTTGACGAAAATGCCGCTCAGCCACAGGAATGTGCCATAGCCATCAAGTGGTTTGACAACCTGCTATCACGCACCATTGAGACGGTAGAAGACCATTATTCAAAACTCCGCATAGGAGATGCCCTCATGTCCATCTACAAACTTTTCTGGGATGACTATTGCAGCTGGTATCTCGAACTTGTCAAGCCTGCATTCGGAACCGCAGTTGACGGTGACACATATAGGGCAACAGTGGAGTTCTTCGACAAGCTTCTCCGACTGATTCATCCAGTAATGCCTTTCATTACAGAAGAGTTGTGGCATGCTATGGCCCAGAGAGGAGAAGGGGAGACCATCATGCTTGCACCGACCCCGAAGGCAGCAGCATATAATACTGATCTTCTCAACGGATTCGATCTGGCTAAAGAAGCAGTAATGGCTATTAGAGGTGTCAGAGCCCAGAAGCAGATATCACCAAAGCAGCCACTCGAACTCCATATTGAAGGAGAGTTCTCGCCAGAGCTTCTTCCGATAGTCTGCAAAGCCGCCAATATCAGCAATATACTTGACGGTACAGCATCTGGCGCTTCGGTATCCTTTATCGTAGGAACAATAAAAATGAGTATTCCTCTCGACGGCTTCATCGACAGCAGTGAAGAGAAGGCCAAACTGGAGTCAGAACTTGAGCACCAACGCAAGTTCCTTGTTTCAGTACGAGCAAAACTCTCCAATGAGAAGTTTGTAGCCCATGCTCCAGCGGCAGTCATAGAAGTAGAGCGCAAGAAAGAGGCAGATGCTCTTGCCAGAATCGAGGCGTTGGAAGCATCCCTAGCGTCACTGAAATAGAGAATCTACTCCATTATATTATCGGGGCCAGCCAAAATATTGGTTAGCCCCGATTTTTATTTTACTGTATCATATTTCCGCATCTGTCTATAGGGAAACAGTACCAGTCCGAGCATGAGCAATATTCGTATGGCACATATTGCAAACAATGCACATATACATTATTTGCAGCTGTGCTATAGTATATTTCAAGCATTATTCCTTCACTGTCATCCTTCTCTGACCAGTCAAAATGAGTCGGATCATCCGACAGGGCTTTCAGAATATCAGCTTTCATAGAAGAAGGAAAATACTTCACGCATTTCTTGTATCGGATTCCAGTCTGTGTATCTACTCGCGATGACTTCATCATGAAGAAGGTGATAACCCCGAAGAAACACATGAATGCACCGAGGATATTGACTGAAACGGAAGACGGGAAGACAACGACTACGACGCCCGCTACAAAAAGACCTGCAGACACCGCTATATCACGCGCACTGCGTGATCTTGAAAAACATTTGTTCATATTTAGCTTATTGATTATAGGATATAACAAGTTATGTTTCTAAACATTTCTTAACCTGCCACAATAATGGCAAGTGACATCCTATCTGCTAAATACGCAACTTACCTAGTGAAATGAAATAACTCCGCGTGGAATGTATACCAGACAGAGTCACCGGATGATAATTATAACAATCTGATACAAATCCCTGCATGAGGGCGAATTGATACCTATGCCTCCCACCAGTACTTGGATTTACCCTCGAATGAGGCCTGACATTCGTATCAGAAGACGATAAGCCGAAATGCACAGAGCCAACAGCCATAAATGCATGGGGTGGCTCTGGCAGATCGTCCGTGGTCAGTGTGGAGTAGACCTCATCGGTCTGACAGAGAAACGTCGCGTCATGACTACCGCTTGTCTTGCACTGGCAAGAAGCAATCAGCATAGCTAAGAATAGTATGACAAGACGTTTCATAATGTGAATAGCTATCTTCCAGCTACAGCATCAATTTCTACCATTGCACCTTTAGGCAGAGCAGCAACTTCATAGCAGACTCTGGCAGGCTTATCCCCTTTAAAGTACTCTGCGTACACCGCATTCATAGGTGCAAAATTCTTTATATCATCAAGAAGAACTGTAGTCTTGACAACATCATCAAAAGAAAGTCCAGCCTCTTCAAGAACAAATCCGAGATTATCAAGAGAACGACGTGTCTGAGCCTCAATGCCCTCAGGAAACTCACCTGTAGCAGGATCAGCAGGGAGCTGTCCGGAGACAAACAACGTTCCATTCAATTCCACTGCCTGAGAATAAGGTCCCACTGCAGCAGGAGCCTTAGGAGATGCTATAGTTCTTTTCATAAAAAAGTCATATTTTTGTGCAAGTTATGAATTTTTCCTTTCTTTTTCAAAAAAATGGCAGATTGTTCTTACGAAAATATATTCCAGCGTGCAACTCTTGTGCTTGGACAAAAGACTCAAGATAGGCTCAGGAGCGTAAATATTATAATATTTGGTGTCGGAGGAGTAGGCAGTTGGTGCGCAGAGGGGCTCATCCGGGCCGGAGTCGAGCATCTGACCATTGTGGACTCAGACAATGTTGATACCAGCAACATCAACAGGCAGCGCATGGCAACAGTTCTAAGCATAGGGCAGTCCAAGGTAGAAGCACTCAAATCAGAACTCCTGAAAATCAACCCAGAATCAAAAATCACAGCCTTACAGAAAGTATTCTGCGCAGAATCCGCCGAAGAATTCAAGTTGGAGCAATACGACTACATCGTGGACGCCATTGACTCTCTGAAAGACAAAGCAGCACTTATTCTCGCCGCAACTTCCGCTCCAGGCATTTTCTTCTCATCCATGGGAGCTGCAAGAAAGATAGATCCCACGCATATCAAGGTGGGAAACTTTTGGAAGGTGCGGGATTGTCCGCTTGGGGCAGCTCTAAGAAAAAAGCTCAGGAGGAGCGGAACCCTTCCTGAGCATAGTTTTCAGTGCGTATACGGAGATGAAGTGACGGGAGAGCAGAAAGGTTCGCTCGTGCATATCACCTGCATATTCGGGATGACACTATCAGGACTAATCATCAAGGATATACATGATAAATCAGCCGAAAAAGCAGACTAGTTCTTGAAACTGTGAATCGGTGCCGGGATTCTTCCCTCACGTGAGATAAAATCCTCACAGCTGAACTTATTGACCGGCATCACCAGCGCCTGTCCGAGCAATCCTCCGAAATACAAGGTATCACCGACCGCTTTTCCTTCAGCCGGAATTATTCTCACAGCTGTGGTTTTCTGATTGACCATTCCGATGGCCGCCTCATCTGCAATAATACCGGAGAGAGTAGCTGCGCTGGTTGACCCAGGAATTGCTATCATATCCAGCCCAACGGAGCATACACATGTCATGGCTTCCAGTTTCTCAAGAGAAAGAGCTCCGCACTCGGCAGCCTCAATCATGCCTTGATCTTCGCTCACTGGAATAAACGCACCGCTAAGTCCCCCTACATAGGACGAAGCCATCACACCGCCCTTCTTTACTTGATCATTCAGTAGAGCAAGTGCAGCTGTCGTACCCGGTGCACCTGCCTGTTCAAGCCCGATGCTCTTCAGAATGTCAGCCACGGAATCTCCTATGGCTGGGGTAGGGGCAAGGGAAAGATCTATTATACCGAAAGGAATTCCAAGCCTGGCTGAAGCCTCCTTGGCCACAAGCTGACCGACACGGGTAATCTTGAAAGCAGTTTTTTTGATAGTCTCACACAAGACCTCAAAACTCTGCCCCTTAACCTTATCAACAGCACATTTCACGACACCAGGGCCGCTGACACCCACATTTATGACGGCATCCGCCTCGGTGACACCATGAAAAGCCCCAGCCATAAAAGGATTATCATCCGGGGCATTACACAACACCACAAGCTTTGCACATCCAAGAGAGTCCCGATCGGCAGTCAACTTCGCCGTTTTCTTGATAATCTGCCCCATAAGCCTAACCGCATCCATATTGAGTCCTGTCTTGGTAGACCCTACATTCACGCTGCAGCATATCCTTTCAGTCTTGTCCAGCACTTCCGGAATTGATTCTATCATAAGACGATCACTCGCCGTCATGCCCTTGGATACAATGGCAGAAAAACCTCCAAGAAAATTGACCCCCACCTCCTTGGCTGTCTGGTCAAGGGTTCTGGCTATCGACAGGTAGTCATCCACCGATTTACAGCAACTGCTACCAACCAAAGCAATAGGAGTGATTGAAATACGCTTGTTGACAATAGGCACTCCAAACTCAGCCGATATATCATCTGCCGTCTTCGCAAGCTTTGAAGCGTATTTAAGGATTTTTGCCCTTATCTTGTCGCATGTCACTTCGACGCTTTCACTCGCACAGTCAAGCAGGCTGATACCTATGGTGATAGTACGCACATCGAGATTCTCTTTCTCGATCATGTCGTGCGTCTCAAATACTTCATTGATATTGATCATAGAGAACTATATTCTATGCATATTGTCAAAAATATCGCTCCTCTGACATCTGACCTCCACTCCGAGATCATCGCCAAGAGCAACCAGCTGATGTGCAAAAACAGCAAAATCCAGATCAATATTCTCGGTATTGACTATCATCATCATATTGAAATACGAATCAATAATACTCTGCGTAATATCCATGATGCTGACATTATGGTCGGAGAGATAGGTACATATCTTGGCTATAACGCCGACTTTATCTTTACCGACTACTGTAATGATGGTTTTTTTCATCTTTATCACTATTTAACGGGATACAAATATAACTAACATTTAAGCCATTCACAAGAATCGGTCTGTCCTGCAAGCCATACCGTATCGCCTTCCTTGAACACAAAGTCCGGCTTAGGGTTTGTCACGAACTCTGAATTTCTCATTACGCTTATCACAAGGCACTGATAGTCCGAAAGTGAACATTCGCGTAAGGTCTTTCCAAACAGATACGAATCCTTGGTAATCATGAAGGATATCACCTTAAAAGCACTGTCCGCATCGGCCTGCCCAGAAGGTGCAACCGAATCCTCAATAAGCTTTTTAAGTCTTCCCAGCTGCTCGGTAGTACCTACAGCAAGCATCCTGTCGAAAGGATAAAGACGCACATCACCTGAGGGAATGACTATATTCTCGCTTCCGCGACCTATCTTGATGATACTTGCCCCGCTCTCCGACCTTATCGGCACGGTCTTAAGGCGATGCCCCACAAATTCAGAGTTCTGCGGCACAACTACCGGCTCTATATGTACATCATAGCCACGCAGTTTGTCATTTACCGAAGTGGTAACTGGTGCAAGCCTACGTTCCATATCCTCTTTCTCGTTGAGGTTACGAATAAAACGGTCTTCAAGGATAGTATACTTGTGAAGATACCTCCTTGACACAAGAATCAGGATCACTCCGCCCACAATAATCATTAGTACAGACCATCCTGACAATTCTACCTTGGCAGATATCACACTTAGAATCACACCAATAGCAAGAAAAGCACGCGCCATTACAAGCCCAAATATAGGGAGGGAATTCTTCCTGTTTTCCTTCAGGAGTTTCACGGCGTGAGCATTGATAGACCCGCTGCTGACACCGAGTCCATATATAAACGGAGCCATAACAGCAAGCGTTACCACAAGTCCAATGGCGGAGAGCGCACCGGTTCCGAGAGAAGGGAAGAGCTTGAGCAGCAGAGGGTCAAGATACGACTTGGCCGCGAGGTCAATAGCAATAATCACTACTCCATAAAGGACAATTCTAAGAAAATACGACTTGAGCAGTTGTTTCCACTCGCTCTGCTCCGCAATGTTTTTAACATCCTCTTTCTCCTCATGGTCAATTCTATCAAGAAGCTTCTTCGGAAGGTGTTTGTGAAGAAATGAATACGCAGGAGCTGCAAGTTTTATCATATATGGGGCAGTGAACGTGGTCAATACGGACACAGCAATGATTACAGGATTGATGAAACCACGCATTACACCAAGGCTGCATCCTAGACCGGAAATAATGAATCCGAACTCACCGAGTTGGGCAAGGCTAAAACCTGCATGTACAGCATTTTCAAGCCCTTTGCCCGCCAACACAGCTCCTATTGTTACAAACAGTATATCAGATATATACACTACAATAGTGATAATAAGAATAGTCAGCCAGTGCTCTGCAACCGCAGCCGGAGCCACCATCATACCCACAGACACGAAAAACACTGCACCGAAAAGGTCCTTGATAGGAGTGACTAGCTTATCGATTTTTTCCGATTCCACAGTTTCCGCAAGGATTGAACCCATAACGAAAGCACCCAGTGCAGAAGAGAATCCTACTGATTCCGCAAAAGCCACCATTCCGAAGCATAGTCCGATACTTACTATAAGAAGAATCTCGCTATTAATATATTTGCCGGCTTTCTTGAATAGGGTAGGGATAAGGTATATTCCGATAAGGAACCACAAAATAAGGAAGAATGCCAGCTTTCCGAGGTTGAAAAGCATTTCACCTCCGGCAAATTTATTAGAAATGGCAAGTGAGGAAAGCAGCACCATCAACAGCACGGCAATCATATCCTCAATTATGATAGTTCCAAATACCACTTGAGCATAGGGTTTGCTCTTGAGTCCCATTTCATCATAGGACTTAATAATCACGGTGGTAGAAGACATGGAGAGAAGACCGCCAAGAAATACACTCTCCATCGTGGACCATCCCATCGCATTTCCAGTCACAAACCCAAACAAGAAGACTCCGAGGAATTTGCTTGCCGCCGTTATCAGGGACGCGCTTCCAACTTTCAGCAGTTTCTTAAAACTGAACTCAAGTCCAAGTCCAAACATAAGGAAAATCATTCCGATTTCAGACCATTGATGGACAGCCTCAGTACTGGATATATTAAAGAAAAAATTGAAATGCGGCCCAATAAGAAAACCAGCCACGATGTAGCCAAGCACAGACGGCTGCTTAAGTGCCTTGGAGATAATGGTTATAATGCCGGCTGAAATCAAGATCAGCGCAAGATCCCTTACAAGAGTCAGTTCTTCGTTCATTTTGATGCCTTAAATTTATCCAACTGCTTAAAGCAGCACTTATTCATAATATCTTGTATCTTTCTGTCAGGGTTATGACGAAGCTGGCACGTGTAATTAAAATACATTATGCTGCCGTCTTCTTTGTATTCTGTCCATCGAGGCAATCCGTCCACGTTAGGGTTGCCTGTTTTTGCGAAGTTTACCCATGCGGAACTCATCAAGGCGGCAAGATAACGATCCTGCTCCGTTGGGCTCGGAATCTGTCTTGGTACGATGTCGAGCGTATTAAAGCAAAAAGCAAGTTCGTCTCCATGGACAGAAGCATTACTAACTGGAGATTTCCATGCAAACATATAGGTATAGAAAGGAGCTTTCCAGCTTGATGCGATTGCATCAGCGGTTATCAGAGTCTTCGGTCGGAACATCCTATCCATAGATACGAGGTCTGCAGCTTCCATATCAGGATATGCTTCCTTAAAAGCATCAGTCAGTTCCCCAGTATATGGAGCGAACACTGGATTCAACTGCTCTTCGGCTTCTTCAAAACTAATGGCGCCCTGCGAGTAGACTGTCTTCTGAAGTTCATTGAAAGTGGTGCCCATCATAAGAGGAATATCCGCTGACATATCTGCCAAATCGTCCTGGAAAGGCTGCTGCAGGAGCGTTTTCCCATCTGGAACAGGGCCGAATCCCCACATCATCGGAGTTCCTGGAGTACGACGGCCAATGCTGCGTACCATAGCTCTCTGCCCTGCATCATAGAGTTCTCTATAAGTCACATCCAGTATCTCATCCACACGGTCAGGAGTTATTCCGAGCTCTTCCAATACGGCATTCCCAAGTTCTTCAGTCATCTGTTTATCATTGACATTCAGAATGGTTCCACTCATTATTATGGCTTTATGGAAAAGACCTTTTGCAACCGGCATACACATAAGAGTTCCCACCTTTCCGCCACCACCAGATTCGCCGAATATCGTCACATTGCCCGGATCTCCGCCAAACTTGCTGATATTGTCTTTTATCCACTGAAGAGCTGCCACGATATCAAGCATTCCAGCATTGGCAGAATCTGCGTACTTGTCTGAAAACCGCGAGAGATCCAAGAAGCCAAGTATGTTAAGACGGTGATTAAGGCTTACGGACACGACATCTTGAGCGGCAAGACCATAGCCAGGATTGCCTGAACCGGACCCGGAGTCGAATCCTCCGCCGTGAATCCATAGCATAACAGGCATCTTCCCCTTTACATCCTTAGTCCATACATTGAGTACGGCCGAGCCTTTCTCAGACATTAAGCTATCAGGAAGTTCCCGCCCGGTATTCTGCATGACCTGAGGTCCATAGTGATCACATATCATTACAGTATCCCACGGCTCAACGGGGAGGGGAGCGCGGAATCTTTCAATTCTCGCATACGGTATACCCTTGAAGGCCATAACACCTTCTTCCATTGTTCCTCTGACCATTCCGTCTCTAGTCTTTACGAGTAGAGTATCTGTAGAACTGCATGAAACGATAGCCACAGACATAACTAGGCTAGAAAACATCAATCCTAATTGTCTTAAAATCATATAAAGATTCTTATAACATTAAAGTGTAGTCTTGCAAAGATACATAGAAAACAGGTACATATCGCTGTCTCAGATGAGCAAATATAAAAAGAAATGAGTTGTGACCTCACGGCAACAACTCACACTAACCACATAATTAATAACACTAAAACTAATAACCAATAGGTTGACGGGCCAGAATGGTCACTTGCTCAACCCGAGTACAAAGGTACAACAAAAAATTTAATCTGCAAACTTTTTTGAACTTTTTTAAGATTTTTTTTGCGATACCCCCTGAAAGTGCCGATTTAGCATTAAAAATTTTGAAAATAGGACTTTAAGAACCATACTCCTTACCTCGCGAAATCCTCAAGCTCCACAAGCAGTAGATGGCAGTCACGATAGGATTCAAGAAGTTCCATTCTGGAACTATACCATAGCTGCATACTCATTGAATACTGCTCAAAGTTAATTTCGCCATCATGAAGAGATCTTATTAGAAGATCAGCCACATCCGAATCAGCCAAAAGAGCCCTATGCTCCTCGCACATTTCTGATAGGGATACGAGTTTGTCATACCTGGCTTTCATCTCGCTCATATATCTTGTCCTTTCTGCCTCAAGTATGTCTGCAGAAGCCTGCCTTCTTGCTCGAGCAGCCTTGACTCTGCCTTTTCCTGACCAAAGAGGGATGGAGAGTCCGCCGCTAATACCTTGAAGCGAACTGCCGGCTATACTCTCGGAGGTGTAACCAATGGAGAACTTCGGCAGCCACTCGGACTGTGCAAGCTTTATAGACGACTCTGCGATCTCCACACCCTTGGATGAAAGTTCAATTTCACTATTTGTGGCGGATGCGGAAGCAAACCATGACTCAAAGCTCGCTGGAACAAGCACAGGAGCGAAATCACTGCACTCAATATTTACCTTCACTCCACCATTGAGAAGAGTCAGTGCATCCAGCGTAGAGCGGCGCTCCATCTCAGCACGTTCATAGGCTCTTGTAGCACTCATCAGACTCAAACGGGCTTCATTGAGGGCCACAACACCGATATCTCCGCTTCTATATCGCCGTTCCATACCTTCAAAGACCTTTTTTGAATTATCCATACATTCAAGAAGAATCTCGCAGATGGCATTTCCATATACAAGTTCGACGCATTGCTGACGAGCCTGGGCAAGAATCTGTTTTCTTCCTATGGCATACTCTATTTCCGCTACCGTGCATTGGCCATCAGAGATCTTCTTCCTCCAATAGTAAACAGTAGGAAAGTCAAAAGTCTGGCTCACCCCAAGATCAAACCGATTGCTTCCCTGAGAGTCCTTTGTCTCCCATAAATATCCAATCTCGACTTCTGGATCATCCGGAGTCAGCCCAGTACGTGCATCAAGTTTGTCAGCCTCAGCCTTGCTTCTTAAAGCCTTGAGAGTCGCATTATTCCTTTCTACATTAGAGAGAATGCTACTAAAATCCTGTGCATCGCAGCAGAATAATACAGATAGCATCAACGCCATTGATATAATAAGTTTTCTCATAATCTCTTTCTCCTTTTTTCAAACCATTCATACATGATAGGCACCACAAAGATATTGAGCAATGTGCTCGTTATCAGGCCTCCGAGGACAACGACTGCCATAGGACTCTGGATTTCATTGCCAGTCTTGTCTCCGTTAACCACCAACGGAATCAGAGCTAGCGCCGAAGTCAAGGCAGTCATAAGAATAGGATTGAGCCTATCCACAGACCCCTCTCTTATGCTCTGTCTTAAAGGCATTCCCGTGCTCTCAAGATGTCGATAACGATTAATTAGAAGCACTCCGTTTCGGGTAGCAATACCAAAAAGCGTGATAAACCCTATAATGGAAGGGATACTTACTACACCAGAGCTGATCCATACCGCAAAAACTCCTCCTATAAGTGCAAGAGGAAGACTTGCCAGCACTATAAGAGATAGTCCAAGATCCCTAAACTCAGCATACAAGAGAAGGAAAATTACAAATACTGCCAAAATGGTAGCAAGAGCGAGAGTCCTGGATGCCTTTCCGGCACTTTCAAACTGTCCGCCATACTCAATCCTATATCCTTCAGGAAGCTGAACCGAAGAAGCCACAACTGATTTAACATCTTCCACTACACTCCCGACATCACGCCCGCTTACATTAGCGGAAACGACAAGTTTACGCTGTACATTCTCACGGCTGATAGCACCCGGACCAGTAGTAGATACAATATCAGAGACCTCCTCGAGCGGAATTTTGCTACCATAGCCTGTATCAATCAAGGCATTTCGCACTCCATCAACAGACCGCGTATACATATCCGGAAGCCGCATCACCACATCATATCTACGCTGCCCCTCATATATATCAGAGAGTTTCTCTCCAGAGAATGCAAGTTCCACAAATTGATTAAACTCTTCAATGCTTATTCCATGCATAGCAAGCGCCTCCCTATTGGCTTTAATAAGAATCTGAGGCGTGGAAGCCTGCTGCTCAATGGACAGGTCCACTAATCCGTTAATGCCGGAAATTGCTGACTTTATGCTATTGCCGGTCATCTGAAGCACACTGAGGTCGGTACCGAAAATCTTTATGGCTATCGCTGCCTTGGTGCCGGACAACATATGGTCAATACGATGTCCCAGAGGTTGCCCGACTGTAACTGCAACGCCCGGAATAGATCCAAGCTTAGCCCTGACTTCATCGAACACTTCATCCTTGCTGCGTTTCCCGAGCTGGAATGTGACGTCTATTTCAGCCCCATTTGTCGCCTGCGAATGCTCATCAAGGTCCCCTCGACCAGTTCTTCTGGATGTACGCACGACTTCTGGAATCTGGAGCAATTCTTTTTCCATAAGCCCTCCAAGCTGATCACTGACCTCAAGGGAGGTTCCTTGCCCCGTGACAGCAGAAATAGTCATGGAACCTTCATTGAAATCAGGAAGGAAGCTGCTACCCATCTGGGTAAAAACTATCACAGCCAGCACGAGAAGGGCTAACGTTGACATTGCTATCTTTCCTTTATGGGAGAGAGCCATATCCAAAGCACGGCCATACCACTGCGACAGCTTTCGGCTCACAAGGCTTTCCTTACTATTGCGTGCAAGATATTTGTCCGAAGAGAGCATATCCTTGCAGAGCAGAGGTGTAAGAGTCATGGCCACTATCAGAGACATGAAAAGAGCTATGATAAAGCTGATTCCAAGAGGCTTGAGAAGTCTGCCCTCCATTCCGTCCAGGAAAAACAAAGGCGTAAAGGCCACCATAATAATAAGTGTCGCATTGATAACAGAAGACCTTATCTCACGAGACCCTTCAAACACCACATTAAAGGCGCTATCCCTCTCACCTTGAGGCTTCAAGTGGTTTTGCCTTAAGCGTTTATAGACATTTTCCACATCTATGATGGCATCATCCACAAGAGATCCGATAGCAATACACAATCCTCCAAGAGTCATGGTGTTGATATCCATTCCCATCGCAAGAAGCACAATAATGGTAGCAAGTAAAGATACCGGTATAGCAATCACAGAGATAAGGGTAGTTCTGAAATTGCCAAGGAAGATAAAGAGAATGATAATCACGAAGAGGGCACCCTCAAGTAATGCCCGTCCCACATTTCCTACAGATGCTTGTATAAAATCAGCCTGCTGGAAAATATGAGTGTCTACCTTAATATCAGAGCTCAAAGACGCTGCCGCCTCATTCACACTTTTCTCTATAGAGCGTGTGACATTGAGGGTATTGATGTCCGGCTGCTTGCTTATTGAGATAATAACTGCCGGCTTACCGTTTTGGGATGCTGTTCCAAGCTGCACACCTGCACCGATGCGAAGTTCTGCTACGTCTCGTAGGCAGACAGGCCCTTGGGAAGTAAGTTTTACTATACTCGCACCAAGCTCATCAAGATCCGTAGAGCGAGAAATACCGCGAAGAGCATACTCATTGCCATTATCCCTTACAATTCCGCCTTCCGAATTGACGCTCAACGACTTGCCCACAGATTCAACATCCGCCATAGTCACACCGAAAGCCTCCATACGAAGCGGATCAGCAATAATCTGATACTGCTTCTCCTCCCCGCCCAACACAGTCACCTGCGACACTCCGCCAGTAGCAAGAATAGCCGGTTTGATGACCCAGTCTGCAATATCACGAAGTTCCATCATGGAAGTACTGTCAGACTGCAGGCCAATAAACATGATTTCACCCATCACGCTGGATTGTGGGGCAAGAACCGGAGTTACGTTTTCAGGAAGAGATTCGCCGAGGGAAACAAGTTTCTCGGAGACAATCTGCCTCGCGCGGAATACGTCCATGCCCCAGTCGAACTCCACCCAGACGAAAGAATATCCATACATGGATGAAGAACGAACCCTACGCACATTGGCAGCACCATTAACTGCAGTCTCTACTGGAAAAGTCACGAGTCTCTCCACCTCTTCAGCGGACATGCCGCTCGCATCCGTCATAATCACCACTGTGGGAGCCGTTAGGTCCGGAAACACATCTACATCAATCTTCTTCGCGCTCCACAATCCTCCAGCAACCACAAGCAGCGCCCCAAGAATCACGAGAAGACGGTTCTTGAGGGAAAAATGAATTATACCATTCAGCCAGTTCATATCACAACTCTTTATCAATGAACATGACCTGAATGAGCATCAAGAGTTCCAGCAGACTGCGCAAGCTTGAGAATTACAGCCCCCTTTGTTACGACAGTCTCACCTTCCTTAAGCCCAGAACGTATTTCGACTCTAATACCATCACTAGCACCTGTACTCACCTGTACTTTCTGGTAGAGTTCAGGATTCAACTGCTTGTAGACGAAATAATTGCCAGATTCTTCCACAATAGCACCACTAGCAACGGTAAGTACCGGATGCTCAGATGCGGTAACCACACATACATCCACGAAACATCCTGGCACAGCACCCAGGGAATTGTCTGTCTCAAACGTTACCGGTATCATAGGGCTACTCGCACTAACACTACGCCCCACTGCCACCAGTCGTCCGTTAACATCTGCAAGTCGGAAAGAGTGTCCTTCCGCATTTTTCAACACAGCATCTTTGATATGACCGAGTTCTGCAGCATATCTAGAAGGGACCTTAGCTGTAATCATAAGTCGTCTATTGCGTGAAATGCAGGCGAGCTTCTGCCCGGCCTCTACAAAGTCTCCATTGGAAACGTACACTTCATCCACATATCCGTCAATATCGGCAATGGCCGAGAAAGCTCCGCCACGGAAATACTTTTCGAGATTGTCGTATTCTGCCTTGGCTGACATATAAGCGCTCCTGGCCTGCGAAAGTTCAGCCTTGCTGACTATATTGTCGCGGGACAGGTCCTGCTTACGCTTATATTCATCCGAAGCCCTCTCATATTCGGCCTTGGCAGTACTGAAACGAACTTCCATATTGGAATCCGACATTCCTTCAGTGCTGATATGAAAAAGTGGATCACCTTTTCTTACCGTCATTCCAGGGAGCATCGCGGTGCCAGCAAAACTGACTACTCCGGATGCTCGTGCAACCACGCTTCGCTCTTCACTTTGCGTACTAGACACTTGTCCAACCGTGTTAATAACGTCTCCAAGCAGATCAGAAGTAACAGTCTCCGTAGCGAAATCCACCATCCAACTCTGTTCCTTGCCGAAGGTCACCACGTTGGCAGCAGGGTAGTGCTCGTGTGATGCACCAGTACAGTCAAACGTGATTCCGCAGAACACGATATTCTGGAGAACTCCCTCATCTGCACCAGGGACAAATTCAAAGTGAAAGACCCCTGGACGCAGATATTCTCCTTCCACCAACTGAACCCCGTCAGTTCCCTTGTACGAGAGAACAGCCTCGGTACCTTCAGAAGGTTTAAAATTATCCAGGGATGTAAAATAAGCTGTGAGAAGACACTCCTCACCTTCTTCCAATTCAGAGCTTTCAGCGAAAAGTTCCACACCTGAATTGCAGTTCACGACCTGCACGGAATTATGGGAGTGCGCATCCTCATGATGATGATCTTCATCGTGATTGTGGCAGCCTGTGAGTACCAGAGCCGCCGAAGCCATAATGGCAAATGATTTTTTCATTTATCTATTTTCTTGAAATTCAACTATCTGACGCAAGGCATAATACCTCATAAATATCAGATAGCGGAAGGTGGAGCCCTAAGGGACAATGCCCCTGATACAAGGGTATCCCATAAAGAATCAAGAAAAATGAAACCGTGACTTTCCAGGACCCTGACAGAAGAAGGTCCATCAACAACAAGTGGAGCAGCCGGAATAAAGACAACAGAAGACCCCACAGTGAAGTCCTCAGCATCATCGGAATTCAGAAGAAATGTATTTAGCGTCTCACAACTGCCGTAGTGCGAATCATGCTGTTCATCGCTCTCGGCCGTTTCTGCTCCGCCCCTGCATATACGATGATGCTCATGGGCAATCGCCGAATGGGCGAATACCACGAGATAGGCAAGCACACAGGCCAATGTCATGAAATTCCTCTTGTTCATCCGTATAGCAGAGATGCCAAATCTATGGCGCATCGTGCAAATGTAATAAAAAACCACGTCATTGCAAATGTCATCCCTTTTGATTAAATTCGCGATGTTAGTTATATTTCCTCATCAATGGACAAATTCACATCGAACTACGTCGATAGGTTCATGTCTGAACTTATTGCACGCAACCCTGGAGAAAGCGAATTTCATCAGGCAGTCAGAGAAGTCGTAGAAAGCGTAGCACCTTACGTTACTGCGTACCCTTACCTTATGGACCTCAAGATTCTTGAGAGAATGGTTGAACCCGAAAGAGTAATCATGTTCCGCGTACCATGGACGGATGATAGGGGGGAAATCCATATAAACCGAGGCTATAGAGTGCAGATGAATAGTGCACTCGGCCCGTACAAAGGCGGGATCCGCTTCCATGCCAGCGTAAATCTGAGCATCATGAAGTTCCTTGCATTCGAACAGACTTTCAAGAACTCCCTCACCACTCTGCCTATGGGCGGAGGAAAAGGAGGATCAGATTTCAGCCCAAGAGGCAAGTCAGATGCTGAAGTCATGCGTTTCTGCCAGAGTTTCATGACAGAACTCCAGAGGCACATAGGTCCAGACACTGATGTCCCGGCTGGAGATATTGGCGTGGGAGGAAGAGAGGTTGGATACCTATTCGGCCAATACAAAAGACTGCGCGACGAGTTTACCGGAACTCTTACAGGAAAAGGAATTGCCTGGGGAGGAAGCAGACTTCGCACTGAAGCTACCGGATATGGGGTATGCTATTTCGCACAAGAAATGCTTGCACTCCAAGGAAAGTCATTCAAAGGACAGACGGTGCTTGTATCCGGCTCCGGCAATGTAGCCCAATATGCAGCGCAGAAGGCCATGAGGCTCGGTGCCAAAGTGGTCACTCTATCCGATTCCGATGGATTTATGTATGACCCGGAGGGGCTTACAGAGGAGAAACTCAATTATGTACTCGAGCTCAAGAATATTCGACGCGGAAGGATCAGCGAATATGTCAAGAAGTATCCGCAGGCGCAGTATTTCCCTGGGGAGCGTCCTTGGAGAATTCCGTGTGATATCGCGCTGCCTTGCGCTACTCAGAACGAAATCGGCAAGGAAGATGCCGAGAACCTTGTCAAAGGCGGATGCTACTGCATAGTGGAAGGGGCAAATATGCCGACTACACCGGAAGCCATAGCAGTTATTCAGGAGGCCAGACTTCTTTATTCCCCAGGAAAGGCATCAAATGCCGGAGGCGTAGCCACTTCAGGTCTTGAGATGACACAGAACTCCATACGTCAGAAGTGGACAGCAGAGGAGGTAGACGAACATCTTCACCGCATCATGAAAGACATTCATGAGTCCTGCCTCAAATATGGCAAAGAAGAAGACGGCTACATCAACTACGTCAAAGGTGCTAACATAGCCGGCTTTATCAAAGTAGCCAATGCTATGGTAGATCAGGGATTGGTTTAATACCATACATCAGATGAAATCAGGTCTGGACATGAATCAACTTATGATAAGGAGAATCAGGAGAATTCTCCTTATCTGCAACAATTACGACAGCTTCTCGCTTGAAGAAGACGGACATATCGAGGCACAGATACGCCGGGAGTATGCGGATCTCAACCTCAGTAATCCTCCATCCATCGAGAGAGCCGAATCCACTATTGAAGCGCTTGAGTTGATCAAGGACAAAAACCATCATTTCGACCTGATCATCACCATGTTCAATGTAGGCGAGCTGGACGTATTTGACTTTTCCAAACAGGCCAAGTCGCTAAGTGCGGATACACCGATTGTCCTTCTCGCCTCGTTTTCCAAACAAATATACTCGTTCATAGAAGAACGAGATCGTTCCAGCATCGACTATGTGTTCTGCTGGAACAATAGCACAGATGTCATCATCGCCATCATCAAACTGCTTGAGGACAAGCTAAACGCAGAGCATGACATTCTTGACATGGGAGTGAGGGCCATTCTGCTAGTAGAAGACTCGGTAAGATACTATTCAACCTATCTTCCACTCTTATATAAGCTTGTTCTTCAGCAGAATATGGAATCCATAAAGGACGCGTTGAATGAAGAGCAGCAGTACATGCGCAAGCGTGCCCGTCCTAAAATCCTTATGGCTACATGCTATGACGAAGCGGTCGGCCTGTATGAAAGATATAAAAGCAACATTCTTGGAGTCATTTCCGACATCGGATTCGTGATACACAAGGGGGACGCCCCGTCTACTGAAAAAAGTGATGCGGGCATAGATTTGTGCAGGCTCGTCAAAAAGGACAATCCTACAATGCCTTTCTTGATGCAATCCTCTCAGGAGAGCATGAGGAGCGTGGCTGACCAACTTGGGGTAGGATTCGTCAAAAAAACATCTAAGACGCTTACTCATCAAGTTAGCGAATATATAGGTAGAGAATTCGGATTCGGAGACTTCATTGTCACTAACCCCAAGACGGGAGAGGTCATTGCTCGGGCAAGAGACCTATACGAATTTGAAAAAGTCATCAGGAGCATTTCAGATGAGGCGTTAAGATATTTTGCAGACAAGAACTACATCTCCAGATGGCTCTACGGAAGAGGACTTTTCACAATAGCCGACCTATTCAGACCTATCAGAATCAACTCTGATGCTGACGTAGACATGGTCAGGGAGATGAATCTGAGGATGATACACGATTACCGTATCAGTCAAGGACTTGGAGTGGTAGCCAAGTTTGACCCTCAGACCTACAACGACACCATCTGGTTCGCAAGACTCGGAGATGGCTCTATGGGAGGAAAGGCAAGGGGACTGGCTTTTTTGAACCACATTCTTCAGAAGTACAGCCTATATGATAAATGGGAGGACGTGCGGGTGCTCGTCCCGAGAACCCTTGTCATAACGACAGAGTATTTCGATAGGTTCATCATAGACAACGGGCTGCAATACGTTATCAATTCGGACATCACTGATGCAGAGATACTCTCCGAATTCGTGGCTTCCACCCTTCCGGCAGACCTCACGGAAGCGTTGAGGGTGTTTATACGCAATGTACGCACACCTATTGCCGTAAGATCTTCTTCCAAACTTGAGGACTCATATTACCAGCCTTTTGCAGGAGTCTATTCTACTTACATGATCCCGCATACTGAAAATGAGGACCAAGAGCTGAGGCTTCTCTCGAAAGCGATAAAGAGTGTGTATGCTTCCGTATATTTTGCATCCTCGAGAGGGTATATCATATCTACATCCAATGTCATATCTGAAGAAAAGATGGGAATCGTACTTCAGGAAGTGTGCGGAAGCGAAGACCAAGGCTACTACTTTCCTACATTCTCCGGAGTTGCCAGGTCTGTGAATTTCTACCCTCTTGGATACGAACGTCCGGAAGACGGTGTAGTCAAGCTTGCCTACGGACTCGGAAAGGCAGTGGTGGACGGAGACCAGGTTCTGCGCTTCTCTCCGAAGTTTCCAAGAAACGTGCTTCAGACCTCAACCCCTGATCTTACGATGAAGGAGACTCAGCAGGCCATGTTCGCGCTAAATCTCCAACCGGACAAATTCAAGACTTCAGTGGATGACTCCGTCAATCTTGAAAGAATACAGATTTCCGATTGTGGAAAGTTCCGTACGTTCAACAAAGTGATTTCCACATGGGACTACGAGAATATGCGAATGGTGGACTCTCCTGTACCGCAGGGTCCGAAGTTCGTCACATTTGCCCATATCCTCAAATACAACACGTTCCCACTCGCTGACATTCTATGCGAACTCCTGGAAATCACAGAGAAAGAAGTGAAGTGCGGAGTGGAAATAGAATTTGCAGCCAATCTTGACACTGATGAATCCGCAGCAATATTCAACGTCCTGCAAATCAGGCCTATTTCTGCAGATGGTATGAATAGTCAGGTGGACTGGAACGAAATTGACACTTCAAAAGCAATACTCAAGTCAGAATGCGCTATCGGTCCGGGGTGGATAAAAGGAGTGAAAGACATAATATATCTGAAGAAGGAAACTTTCGACATACTCAAGACAAGAGAAATGGCTGCAGAGGTTACTGCACTGAATAGCAAACTCCGGGAGCAGGGGAGAGGATTCGTCCTCATTGGATTCGGACGATGGGGTTCAAGCATTTCCTCGCTTGGAGTTCCCGTCCAATGGAGCGACATCTCAGAAGCCAAGTTGATAGTGGAATGTTGCCTTGAGAATTTCCGTATCGACCCGAGCCAGGGGACACATTTCTTCCAGAACATGACGTCCTTCAATGCCGGATATGCAAATATAAACCCATACTCGCGTATGGGTGAAATATGCGACTTTGAATATCTGGACTCTCTGCCAGCATTATTCGAAAGCCAATATGTAAGACACGTAAGATTTCAGGAAGACCTGAACGTGTGCGCAGACGGCATGCAGGATAAAGCAGTTATTATTCCGACTTCGAAATAAGGTATTCTGCAATCTGAACAGCATTGAGTGCGGCTCCCTTGCGGATCTGGTCACCAGAGAGCCAGAGGGTGATGCCGTTGTCTGAAGCTATATCCTTGCGAATGCGCCCCACATAGATATCGTCTTTTCCGCCTGTAAAAAGAGGCATAGGATAAGTCTGAGTGGAAGGGTCATCCTGTACTGTGACACCAGGTGCAGCTTCAAGCGCATTTCTCACCTGCTCTACCTCAAGTGGCTTCTCTGTGCTGAACCACACTGCCTCAGAATGTGAACGCAAAGAGGATATCCGCACACAGGTAGCAGAGCATCTGACATCCGAGTGAAGTATCTTCCTGGTTTCATTGAACATCTTCATCTCCTCCTTGGTATAGTCGTTATCCGTAAAGACATCTATCTGAGGGATAACGTTATATGCGAGTTGATATGCAAACTTGTTGACTGTCACCTCTTCTCCGTTCACTATCTGACGATATTGTTCCTGGAGTTCTGCCATAGCCTGAGCGCCCGCACCAGAAGCAGACTGGTAACTTGCCACATGAATATTGGTAATATGGGAGAGATCCTCTATTGGCTTAAGCACTACGACCATCATGATGGTCGTGCAGTTAGGGTTGGCGATAATACCCCTCGGACGCACAAGAGCATCGGAGGCGTTACACTCCGGCACCACAAGCGGCACATCCTTATCCATACGGAATGCACTTGAGTTGTCAATCATCACAGCACCATATTTGGTAATAGTCTCCGCATATTCTTTCGACGTGGATGCTCCAGCCGAAACAAATGCATAGTCAACGCCCTTAAAGTCATCATTGTGCTGAAGAAGCTTCACTTCCAAATCTTTGCCTCTGAATCTATACTTGGTTCCGGCACTTCTCTCAGAGCCGAAAAGAAGCAGTTCATCAACAGGAAAATTTCTTTCCTCAAGTACACGAAGGAACTCTTGTCCCACCGCACCGCTCGCACCTACAATTGCTGCTTTCATATAAATCAATTTTAAATATTTGCTATACTCATAATGTCGGCGAATACACCGGCCGCTGTCACACTTGCGCCTGCACCATAGCCCTGGATAAGCATCGGATGCTTGTTGTATCGCTCCGTGGTCAATGTAACAATATTATTGGAGCCATCGAGCACATAGAACGAGTGCATACTATCCACTGCTTTCAGGGACACCTTGCACTTTCCCTCGTCCATTTCAGCCACGAATCTCCAACGCTTATGTTCTTTCTCAAGTTCTTTGCGTTGTCTCTCGAATTCCGCATCAAGCGAAGGAAGTTTCTTCCAGAACTCATCCATCGTACAATCAAAGAAGTCTGACGGAATGAAAAGACAAGCCTTCACATCCTCCTGATTAACTTTGTAACCAGCTTCCCTCGAAAGAATTACGAGTTTACGTATAACATCTTTACCAGAAAGGTCCACACGCGGATCCGGCTCAGAGAATCCCTGCTCCATCGCCATACGGACAGCCCGGCTGAAAGGAATCTCCTCAGACAAAGTATTGAAAATAAAATTCAATGTTCCGCTCAAGACGGCTTCAAGTTTGAGAATACGGTCACCGCTATTGCAGAGGGCATTGATGGTATTAATGATAGGAAGCCCGGCACCTACATTGGTCTCAAAAAGAAATTTGACATTTCTACGAATTGCTGTTTCCTTCAATGTGCGATACATCTCGTAATCAGATGAAGCTGCAATCTTATTGGCAGCAACCACTGATACACCATGATTGAAGAGATCCTCGTAAAGGCCGGCAATATCTGCACTTGCGGTACAATCCACAAACACAGAATTGAATATATTCATAGACACAATTTTCTCTTTCAGCTTGGACGGGGTAATATCTTCACCTGCATCAAGTTCCTCACGCCAATGCCCAAGATCAATTCCCACGCGCGAGAATATAGCCTTCCTGCTGCGAGAGATTCCAACAATATTGATTTTCAGATTGCGCTCATGAATGAGCTTGTCTCGCTGCGCTTCAATCTGTTCGATGAGTTGACCACCTACAGTGCCCACACCACAGATAAAGAGGTTGAGTTCCTGATACTCAGACAGGAAGAAACTATCATGAATGACATTCAGAGCCTTTCGCAGATTGTCCCGATCAATAATGAAAGATATATTGGTTTCTGCTGCACTCTGTGCACACGTCTTAACGCTGATTCCGCTCCTGCCGAGAGTACTGAAGAGCCTGCCGGCAATGCCAGCATGACGTTTCATATTCTCTCCGACAATGGCCACAGCCGCGAGTCCGTATTCGCATCTTATGGGATCTATTGACCCGGCCGATATCTCCTGACTGAACGCATCACCAAGAACTCTATATGCCTTATCTGCATCTTTGCGGCTGACTCCAATGGAAATGCCTGTCTCAGAAGCAGCCTGAGATACGAGGAAAGCACTGATGCTTTCTGATGCGAGGGAAGAAAAAATCCTACTGTCAACACCCACGATTCCGACCATTGACGTTCCTGACAATGTTATCAGACAGATGTCGTCTATAGATGAAATTCCCTTTATCATTCGTCCATTGTCTCTGCACTTGTCCTTAATCATGGTACCGGGTGCAGACGAATTGAACGTATTTTTTATCAAGATGGGGATTTTTTTCCGGCAGACGGCATATAGGGTAGGGGGATAGACAACTTTTGCACCGAAGTTACATAATTCCATGGCCTCCTCGTAGTTCATCTCGTCTATCACATAAGAAGTCTTGATAATGCGAGGATCGGCAGTCATGAATCCGTCCACATCCGTCCATATCTCAAGTACCTCAGCGTCCAGTGCCGCAGCTATAAGGCTCGCTGTGAAATCGGACCCTCCACGGCCGAGATTCGTGATATCTCCCGTCTGTGCGTCAGTGGATATGAACCCAGGAACAATGGCGACTGCAGAAGCTTCGCCATAATCCCTGAATGTTTTCCGTATAAGCCTATAACTCAATTCGTTATCAGCAACATCGGTATTATGTGACCGCGTGGTCTTGATAAAGGAAAGCGAATCGTACACCTCAGCGCAAGGAAGCATCGAAGCCACAATACGCGAAGACATCCTCTCCCCGAAGCTAAGAATTTCGTCGTACACTTTCCTTGGCAGCACGCCAAGAAGGCTCACGCCCTCACATAAATTCTCAAGTCTGTTCAAAAGGCTGCTGAGCTCGGACTTCAAAGCGTCCCGACGATCCGGCTCAACCACAACATCACACATATCAAAATGTCGAGCCCTTATATCATCAATTTCACTCCTGAAGGACAAATCTCCCTTTTCTGCCAACGCAGATATGGCAACAAGCCTATCAGTAATGCCACCCAATGCCGAAACTACAACAATAGAAGGAGTATCACATGAGCAGACTATGGATTTTACCTTCAAAATGCTTTCGGGGGTACCAACTGAAGTACCTCCAAATTTTATAATTTTCATACCTGACTTCAAAACATGGTTAGAAAGCCAAATTTATTAAAAAATTTGTTTTTATCATAATAAAAGCCGAAATTAGACGCCAAATAGGTCTTTCGACCGGTCAGTAGTGTGAATTATACAAGCATAGCAACAATATTGAAAAACAATTTATTTAATTATGCAGAAGATAGACTGGAGCAACTTGTCTTTCAAGTATAGACAGACAAATGCCATTATCGTAAGCAAGTACAAGGATGGACAGTGGTCCACTCCCGAGATCTCCAGGGATTTTGACTTTCACTTCAACGCTTTTTCAGGCGTATTCCATTATGGGAATTCCTGTTTTGAAGGGCTGAAAGCCTTTCGTGGCGCTGACGGAAAGGTGCGAATATTCCGGCCTGACGAAAACGCGAAGAGAATCCGCAAGAGTGCTGAAAGACTTGGCATGGCTGCTCCTCCAGAGGAGATGTTTATCAGGATGTGCCAGATGTGCGTAAAGGAGAATATTGATTTTCTCCCGCCATACGGCTACAATGCATCCATGTACTTAAGACCGGTGATAGAAGGTACCAATCCGCAGATCAATATCTGTCCTTCAGAAGAAGTAATATTTGCAGTGATGTGCCTTCCAGTAGGGAACTACTCCAAAGCTGCTAGCCTATGCCCGGTAGATGCCGTAATATCAAGAGACTATGATAGAGCGGCACCTAATGGAACAGGATGTTTCAAGATAGCAGCCAATTACGCCATGTCGCTCTATCCTTACACCATGGCGCATAAGCTCGGATATACAGAGTTATTGTTCCTTGATCCGGCCACCAAATCTTGCGTGGATGAATTCGGATCATCAAATTTCATAGGCATCAAGGGCAACACATACGTCACACCTCTTTCTAAGAGTGTACTCCCTTCCATTACCAACAAAAGCCTCCGCACGCTTGCAGAAGATATAGGAATGAAGGTCGAGATGAGGAGTGTTCCAGTCGAAGAAATCGCAGAATTTGACGAAATAGATGCTTGTGGTACGGCAGTAGTCATCACTCCTATCAAGAGCATCACAGACAAACCCAGACTTGAAGGAAAAGAGATAACAAAGAAATATCAGATGCCATCAATGGAAAAATGCGGCAGAGCCAGTCTTAAACTCTATGGGCTCATAAGAGGCATCCAAAACGGTGAGGAGCAGGATATACACGAATGGTGTTTTGAACTATAATTATGAAATTCAATAAATTGCATATAAAAGACGGGTTCGTCTTCGAGAGTGGGGAAAGAATCCCAGAGATGGACCTCGTATATCATACTTCAGACAGGGATTATAAACCCGGGGACAAAGTACTATGGATATGCCATGCCCTCACTGCCAATTCCAACCCAGAGGAGTGGTGGGCACAAATGGTTGGGAACGGACGACTTTTTGACCCAGACCTTTACTATATTGTGTGTGTGAACATGCTCTGCTCTCCCTACGGTTCAAGCGGTCCAGCTTCTATCAATCCTACTACCGGGAAACCATATCTCATGACATTTCCACAAGTCACAGTAAGGGATATTGTCAATGCTAATATTCTAGTACGCAAGCATTTAGGAATAGATCAAATCGACTTGATGGTAGGTCCTTCCATCGGAGGTTTCCAGGCTCTCGAATGGGTCATCATGGAACCTGACGTTGTCAAAGAAGCGGTTTTTCTTGCCACTGCGACAAGAGTTACCCCATTCATGACAGCGCTTAACGAATCCCAGCGGATGGCTCTCCTCGCAGACCCGACATTTACCGAAGCCAAGAACCTCGATGGTGGGAAGAAAGGCTTGTCATGTGCACGCTCCATAGCATTGATCTCATATCGCACATTCGACGGTTACAACTTCACCCAGTCAGAAGATGATGAAGACTGCATGTTTGCAGACAAGGCAGCGTCATACCAGAGGTATCAAGGCAAGAAGCTTTCAGATCGCTTCGATGCATATAGTTACTGGTATCTAACCAAGACTCTCGACAGCATGAATGTCGGACGCGGACGTGGCGGAGTGGACAATGCACTTTCCACCATCAAGTCATCATGTCATGTCATCAGTATTGACAGTGATGTACTTTTCCCGCCCAAACACGGCAAAGCCACTGCGGTAGCTTTGGGAAAAGCCCGGTATCACGAGTTGTCATCGCTCTACGGTCATGACGGATTCCTTATAGAAAACGAGCATCTCTGCCATATTCTGAGACCTGTGGTAGACAAGGCATTATCATAAAAAGAAAGCATTATGAAAGTCATGAAATTTGGCGGCACGTCAGTCGGCTCGCCAGAGAGGATAAAGAATGTGGCAGGTCTGATTACTGCCGAGAAAGGGAATTTTGTGGTGCTATCTGCAATGTCAGGTACCACAAACAGTCTCGTGGAAATAGCAGACTACCTATACAATAAAAATGCTGATGGTGCTAACGAAACCATATCCAAGCTAGAAAGCAAATACGCCGGCGTGGTATCAGAACTATACTCTTCCAAAGAGTTCCGCGCCCAAGCTACAGAATATGTAAGTGGAGTATTTGACTATCTCAAATCATTTACCAAGTCCCTTTTCACTCAGACAGAAGAGAAACTTATCGTAGCACAGGGAGAGCTCTTGTCCACGCACTTGATGTACTATTATCTTACTGAGAAAGGATACCGGCCAGTTCTTCTAAACGCTCTCGATTTCATGAAGACCGATGCACAAGGGGAACCGGACAGTGAGTACATAAGCACAAAGCTGCACGAGGCACTCAAAGGAAGGGAAGATGCAGACCTTTATCTCACACAAGGATTCATCTGCCGTAACCTTCATGGCGAGGTGGATAACCTTCTCAGGGGCGGCTCGGACTACACTGCATCACTTGTGGGAGCAGCCCTTGGAGTAGAAGAGATTCAGATCTGGACCGACATTGATGGCATGCACAACAACGATCCGAGAGTAGTGGAAGGTACCACAGCCGTACGCCACCTCCACTTTGATGAGGCGGCCGAACTTGGATACTTCGGTGCCAAGATTCTGCATCCGACGTGTATTCAGCCAGCCAGATATGCCAACATTCCAGTACGCCTGCTCAACACTCTCGACCCCCAGGCACCAGGAACCATCATCAACAATATCAAGGATTGTGGAAGCATCAAGGCCATAGCCGCCAAGGACAATATTACGGCTATCCGCATCAAATCATCCAGAATGCTTCTCGCTCATGGTTTCCTCCGTAAGGTGTTTGAAATATTTGAGAGTTACCAGACATCCATCGACATGATATGCACTTCCGAGGTTGGAGTGTCTATGTCAATAGACAACACCTTACATCTCAACGAGATAGTGCACGACCTCAAGAAATATGGCACTGTTAGTGTGGACCTTGATATGTGCATTGTATGTGTCGTCGGAGACATGGACTGGGAGAACGTAGGATTTGAGACCCGTGCCATGGAGGCCATGAAAGATATTCCAGTAAGAATGATTTCTTATGGCGGAAGCAACAACAACATCTCGTTCCTCGTCCGCGGTGAGGACAAGGGAAAAACACTACGCTCATTGAGCAAATGCCTATTCGAGAATGCTGAAAGGTAATTTTCCGATAGAACGGTTCAACGCTCAGAGGACTCCGTTCTACTATTACGATCTCAAACTTCTAAGACGCACCCTTGACACAGTGTGCGAGTGCTCGGCCATAGTGCCAAAGGCTCACGTTCACTATGCTGTGAAGGCCAACTTCAACCCTCGCATACTCAAAGAGATAGCAGCAAGAGGACTAGGAGCAGACTGCGTAAGCGGTGGGGAAATCAAGGCCTCGGTTGAAGCCGGATTCCAGCCATCAGACATAGTATACGCAGGGGTGGGGAAGAGCGACTGGGAAATTGAATATGCACTAGAGATAGGTATATGCAGATTCAATGTGGAGTCAGCAGCAGAACTTCTGGTTATAAACGATATAGCAGGAAGAATGGGCAAGACCGCCCCGATTAGCCTTCGCGTCAACCCGGACATCGGAGCTCATACCCATGCCAATATCACTACCGGACTTGCAGAGAACAAGTTTGGAATCAACTACGAGCAGCTTGAGGACGTGCTCCGGCTTGCAATATCCCTTGAGCATATCAAGTTCGAGGGCCTTCATTTCCATATAGGCTCGCAGATACTTGACATGATGGATTTCGTTGCTCTTTGTAACCGCGTCAATACTCTCACCTCAGACCTTCGCAAGAAAGGCCTTCCAGTGGGGGACATCAACGTGGGTGGGGGGCTTGGCATCAATTACCAGCATCCCAATCACCTTGATATCGCTGATTTTAAGGCCTACTTCACCACCTTCCGCAAGCATCTTAGGCTTCCCGAAGGTACACCTATTCATTTTGAGCTTGGAAGGAGCATTGTAGCTCCATGCGGCTCACTCATCTCTAAAGTCTTGTATGTCAAGAAAGGCACGACACGCCAGTTTGCCATAATAGACGCCAGCATGACAGAGCTTATTCGTCCTGCCCTGTACAAAGCATATCACAGGATAGAGAACATATCCTCTGACGAGACGGAAGAAGTATATGATATTGTGGGGCCCGTCTGCGAAAGCTCTGACGTATTTCTAAAAGGGACGTCCATTGACAGATGCCATAGAGGAGATTTGATAGCGATTCGCAGTGCCGGTGCCTATGGCGAGTCCATGTCATCAGGATATAACTGCCGTCCTTTACCACCATCAGTATTCAGCGAATGAAAGTAGAACTTCGCGGACATTACGGATACAAGAGGCTACTGATATCATCACTGCCAAGCATGGCCATGATGATAGTCGGAAGTCTGTATAGTATCGTGGACGGACTTTTCGTGTCCAACTGTGTGGGAGTCACGCCATTTGCCGGACTCAACATAGCATGGCCAGCCATTATGGTCGTAGGCTCGCTTGGGCTAATGGTGGGGACAGGCGGCAGCGCCATCGTATCAAGGATGCTCGGACAAAGGGATCTCGACAAGGCATGCAGCACATTCACATCTCTGATTGCCTTCACGGTCCTGCTTGCTGTGGGATTCGGCATACCCATGTTTGCACTGATGCCAAGAATCGTCGCAATGCTCGGAGCAGAAGGAGAGGAACTCATATACAATGCCACCCTGTACGGACGCGTATTTGCCGTCGGAATGCCTGCTTTCATGCTCCAGATGGCTTTTCAGCCTTTCTTTATGGCAGCCGAAAAGCCACAACTCGGCACCAAACTGTCCATAGCTTGCGGAGTGACCAACATGGCTCTTGACGCATTGTTCATAGTTGTGTTCAAGATGGGCCTGTTGGGAGCAGCACTCGCTTCTATCATAGCGTGTTGCGTAGGTGGCTTTTTCCCACTTTGGTACTTCCTGAGAAGAAGGGACGAAGGACAACTCAGGCTGACAGAAATCAAGTTCGAGAAACGCACTCTTGTATATACATGCACAAACGGCAGTTCTGAATATATCGGCAACATAGCATTCAGCCTTGTGAGCATGTGCTATAACCTCCAGCTCATGCGTTTCTATGGCGAGGCAGGAGTAGCGGCATACTCCGTCATCATGTATATCGGATATATTTTTGCCGCGGTTCTCATGGGTTATAACCTCACAGTATCACCAGTAGTGGCTTATAATTACGGTGCGGACAACAAGGTTGAACTTCACAGCCTCCTGAACAAGAGTTTCCGCCTACTCCTCGTACTCGGATTGCTGCTCACAACCACAGCGGAACTCACAGCCGGACCCGCAGCACGTATTTTCGTGGGTTATGATGCAGACATGGTGACACTGACCATACGAGCAGAGCGCATTTATATGCTGAGTTTTCTAATCTCAGGTCTCAACTTGTTTACATCAGCATGGTTTACAGGGCTTGGTAACGGGCTGATATCCGCAGCACTGGCATTCTCACGCTCAATAATCTTTGAAATGGGCTGTGTATTTCTGCTTCCCGCCATCTTCGGAGCAGAAGGAATATGGTATTCTGTCATCATCGCTGAAGCCTGCTCACTGATAATGTGCATCATGATGATAGCACGCTTCAGAAACAAGTACGGATATTAGAGTTCCCAAGGACAAGATATGTCGCTAGGCATTCTCCAGTCACCACGCGGGGAAAGTGACACTGAGCCGACTTTCGGCCCATCAGGGATGCAGGAACGCTTGAATTGCTGGGAGAAGAAACGCTTCATAAAAACCTTCAACCAATGTCTGACGGTATCTTTGTCGTAGACATCCCTAAATGCCTTTTCCGCAAGGAAGAGAATCTTCTCCGGGGCGAATCCGCAGCGGAAGAAGTTGTACAAGAAGAAATCATGCAGTTCATACGGCCCTACAAGATCCTCCGTCTTCTGCTTTATCTGGCCATTTTCATCAGCCGGGATAAGTTCAGGACTGATGGGCGTATCCGCTATATCCAGCAGCACTTCAGAAGCTTTTCCATCAAAACGGTATTTTGCAGCCCATATAACAAGAGTGCGGACAAGAGTCTTGGGAACGCTTACATTGACGGCATACATGGACATATGGTCACCGTTATATGTACACCATCCAAGAGCCAACTCAGACAAGTCGCCGGTACCTATGACGATTCCCCCTTCCTTACCAGCAAGATCCATGAGAATCTGGGTACGTTCACGAGCCTGACAATTCTCGTAAGTCAAGTCATGTACGGACTCTTCTTGTCCGATATCAGAAAAATGCTGCCTGGTGGCAGGCACAATGGAAATTTCTCTTGAAGTCACGCCCATCAGTTCCATAAGAGCGACAGAATTGTCATGGGTACGATCAGTTGTTCCGAATCCTGGCATTGTAACGCCTATGATATTGTTTCTCGGAATTCCTAGACGATCGAAAGCAAGCGCGGTAACAAGAAGTGCAAGTGTAGAGTCCAATCCGCCGGACACCCCAATTACAGCCTTACGGCAGCGAATATGATCAAGTCTGGTCTGAAGCCCGGACACCTGCGCGGAAATGATTTCAAGACAACGCCTGTCAAGTGCAACTTCATCCCCTTGAGGAACAAACGGATGCGGCTCAATATGACGCTTGAGTTCAGCATTGAAATCCGTCCTTACAAGTTCCCCACAATCCACTTTCCTAAAGACAGGAGACTGGCATTCAGCCCTATACGAATGTTCGCGCCCACGAAGCACCTCAAGTCTATCCACGTCAATATCAGCACTTATACTACTCTCTTGGGAGAGAAATCTTTCGTTCTCGGAAAGAATGCTGCCATATTCGCTTATAATGGAAGCACCGGCCCATACAAGGTCTTGCGTGGACTCTCCATACCCGGACGAGCAATACAAATATCCACAAATCAGACGCGAAGATGTGGCACTCACCAGGCTTCTACGATATTCATGCTTAAGAAGTATCTCATTGCTTGCAGAAAGATTGACGATGATTTGCGCGCCTGCAAGTGCGGCAAAGGTGCTCGGAGTCAGCGGAGCCCAAAGATCCTGACACAGTTCCACAGCGAATTTGACTCTTCCGAGACTAAAAACAAGAAAAGACGACATAAGTACAGCGTCTTGACCAGCATAGCTCAGCTTCACGCCCTCTTCAGGGAGAACACGGGCAGACTCAAACCAACGTGGCTCATAAAACTCAGCATTCCCAGCAAGATATGTCTTAGGCACAATCCCAAGTATATGCCCCTTTCTGGCCACAACGGCACAGTTAAACAGGCGGCCCGCATACCTTACAGGAACACCGAAAACAATCACGCTTTCCGTGTATTTCGTTCCTTCAAGGATTCTCCGAGTGTTCTCCTCTGCCTCACATATCAGTTTGGAACTACCGAAAAGATCTCCGCATGTATAACCGGTGACACTAAGTTCAGGGAAAGCAATCACACTCTGGTGCTCGTTTGTCGACAAGCTTGATGATATCCTGACGATATTGTCAGCATTGGCCTTACAGTCAGAAACTTTCACCACAGGCATTGCCGCCGTAACCCTTATATATCCGTAGTTGTTGTACTCCATAATCTTTTATATTACTTTGGGGACTACAAACTTACGGAAAAAATTAAAAAAATTGATTGCACTTTCAAGAATTATTCATAAATTGCGCCTCCGAAATACATACGAACTGAAAGTGATTATTTTGTCCGCATATAGCCAACAGCAGCAGGAGCAGCAGAGCCAGAACATGGTCCTGAATGTTTTCGTGCGCTAAGTTCCAGCCGCAAGGCACACAACGGGCATTCATTTGACGATATGAGGCTGGTCTTAACGGACTGGCCTCAGTTGTTTTTAGATTAAACAGTAGTTATTGCTTTTATATTTTTATAGTTTATGAGTATCGACAGATTAGATTTGGTAAAGGAGTCCTTCGAGAAGAAGGCTGTGCCAGTGGAACGTCCGACCTGCAAAACCTCCGATTACTATGGAGAATTGGTGTTCGACAGGCCTAAGATGCACAAGTATCTGGATGCAGATACACTCAAAGCCCTTCTGGAGTGTATAGACAAAGGTGTCGCACTTGACAGAAAAACTGCGGACGGGGTGGCTCTCGGCATGAAGCAATGGGCCATGGAGCATGGTGTCACACATGTGACACACTGGTTCCAGCCACTCACCGAAGGCACTGCGGAGAAGCACGACTCTCTGATTGACTACGATGGCAAGGGAGGTGTGATTGAAAAGTTCGAAGGCAAATCCCTCGCACAGCAGGAGCCAGACGCATCATCATTTCCAAATGGAGGTATACGAGCCACATTCGAGGCCAGAGGATATACCGCATGGGATCCGACTTCACCAGTATTCATCCAAGGCGATACACTCTGCATTCCGACCGTATTTGTCTCATACACAGGCGAGGCTCTTGACTACAAAACCCCTCTCAAGAAAGCTCTCAAGGCCGTCTCTGATGCAGCAGTGCCTATCTGCAAGCTCTTCGACCCGGCAGTAAGCAAGGTATATTCTTATCTCGGATGGGAGCAGGAGTACTTCCTCGTGGACGAGTCTCTCTATGCTGCACGTCCAGACCTTATGATTACCGGACGCACCCTGATGGGGCACAACTCTTCCAAGAATCAGCAGCTCGACGACCATTATTTCGGTGCCATTCCTACGAGAGTGGCAGCATTCATGCGAGAACTCGAAATCGAAGGCCACAAACTTGGAATTCCTTTGAAGACCAGACATAACGAGGTAGCGCCTAACCAGTTCGAGCTTGCTCCAATCTATGGCGAGACCAACCTTGCCAATGACCAGAACCAGATTGTAATGAACCTTATGAACACCATTGCTCGCAAGCACGGATTCGTAGTGCTCTTCCACGAAAAGCCTTTCGATGGAGTCAATGGATCAGGAAAGCACAACAACTGGTCACTAGGCACCGACACTGGTGTTTCACTATTCGCCCCAGGCAAGGATGCCAAAGGCAACCTTCAGTTCATCACGTTCTTTGTCAATGTGCTCGCAGCTGTTCAGAAGCACAATGCACTGCTCAAGGCATCCATCGCTTCTGCAACCAACGCCCACAGGCTCGGCGCCAACGAAGCACCTCCTGCAATCGTATCCGCATTCCTTGGCAAGACCATGACGGATGTGCTCCATAAGTTGCTCGAAGTGCCAAGCGACACTCCTATCGAGATCGCAGGCAAGAAAGGCAAGAGTGTCGGACTTGTAGAGATTCCTGAGATATTCCTTGACAACACCGATAGGAACCGTACCTCTCCATTTGCTTTCACGGGCAACAGGTTCGAATTCCGTGCGGTAGGCTCATCAGCCAACTGCGCCGGCGCCATGACTACACTGAATGCAGCTGTGGCCGAGCAGCTCAAGATTTTCAAGACTGAAGTTGAGAAAGAACTCGCCAAGGGCAAGAAAACCAATGTAGCTATCATGGACGCCCTCAAACCTATCATAACTTCAGTTCTGGATGTCGTATGTTTCGATGGTAACGGATACAGCGAGGAGTGGAAAGAGGAAGCCAAGAGACGCGGACTAGATACTGAGACCAGTGTGCCAGAGATGATCAAGGTGTTCACCAAGCCAGAATCAGTAAAGATGTTCACCCAGACAGGCGTATATTCCGAGAAGGAACTTGAAGCCAGAAACGAAGTCAAATGGGAGATGTACACCAAGAAAGTACAGATTGAGTCCCGAGTGCTCGTCCGGATGGCTATCAATCATATCATTCCAGCCGTACTCGAATATAAGTCAAGGTTGCTCAAGGAAGTAGCCCTCTGCAAGGAAGTCTTCGGATCCACGGACAGCTGCACCACCGAGCTTGAACTCATAGCCAAGATATCCGGATATGTAGAGGATGTAAGAGTCAAGGCTGCCGCTATGAAAGAAGCCCGCAAGAAAGCAAATGCCATCGAGAACGAATACGAGAAAGCCAAGGCTTACCATGAGATCGCAGAAGCGCTATTCGCACTGAGAAAGCCTATTGACAAGCTTGAAGAGATCGTCGACAACAAGAGTTGGCCGCTTCCTAAATACCGCGAATTGTTGTTCATCAGCTAACGGTAACTGATTCGGGCATTAATTTAGAAATGCCTGTAACCAAGATAATCCCTGTCTGATCCTTTCCAAATGAGGTCTGGCAGGGATTTATCTATCCTGCCTATTATATAATGTCTAAGAGCAAGGGTTTTTTCAGCCTCATGACTCGCTGTGAAAAGCAGTTCATAGTCTTCACCCCCACAGAGGGCTAGTTCAAGTGGGTCAAGACCATACTCGCCACAATAAGCCAACAAAGGCTCAGACATGGGAATACGCGTGATATCCACCTCCGCCCCAACGCTAGAGGCCTTCAATATATGACGTAAGTCAGAGGCAATACCGTCAGAAATATCCATCATGGCATGAATACCGTCCGTAGCCGAAAGTTCCAGGCCTTCACGAATCCGCGGAGTAGGGGAGTTATGGCGAAGCTTAAGATACGGATAGCCAACCCTATCATTTAGAATGCTGTCCAGACCAGCTGCAGAGTCCCCAAGAGTACCTGTAACACATATCAGATCCCCGTCTTGAGCAAAAGAGCGTCGCCTGGCTCTCCCTGATTCAAGTTCGCCAGTAACTGTCACATTAATGCATATTCCAGAACGCGAGGAAGTGGTATCTCCACCAAGAAGAGCACAACCGAACTGACTAGCAAGAGAGCAAAATCCATCCATGAAATGCTGTATCCATTCATAATCTATGGAATCAGATAGGGCAAGAGAAAGAAAAGCGGACACAGGCCTTGCGCCCATAGCCGCAATGTCACTCAAGTTTACGGCAAGTGACTTCTGGCCAAGCTTGAAAGGGTCGCTCTTCCCAAGTATAAAGTGAGTGCCTTCCACCAACATGTCTGTGCTCACTACAGTCTGGTAACCGTCTCGCTGTGGGATTATAGCACAATCATCACCTATACCCATAAATCCGGACGGGACATTCACCCTACGCCCGATAGACTCAATCAGTCCAAACTCTCCGATATCACTCAACTTGTTCATCCGAATTTAATTTGCGCAAATATACCAAAATATTTAATCACAATTGTGCCATGTACTGCCCCTGATGACTAGATTAGGCAATATATGGACTATGCCTCAGCGAAACAAGCATCGAACTCAAGTTCAAGATCACTGATCAGTCTCTCTATCTCAGCAGAGCTTTCAATCCATGTTTTAATCTCTTTACTCATAATAGTATCATTTAATTATGATGCAAATGTACGCCACCATTTTGTCAACTTTTGACAATTATTGAAAAACTCTGAAAATCATTGAAAATTCTTATATTTGAGCCATAGATATGATAGCAACCGTTCCATATATAGAGGGAAAATACCGACAGTTCAATTCAATGATGTTCGAAGGAACTCTGCCGGAAATTCCCATCATGCTCAGCCACTCCAGATGCTACCCAGGCCAGGTTTGTTTTACAAGGAGAAGACATCTGCTTCGTGACGATACCATAAGCGACCTCCGACTTAAAATAAGCAAGGTGTTCGATTTCGGCGAGGAGGAGCTTGAAGATGTCATCATACATGAGATGATACACTGCAGTATATTGTCCAAAGGACTGCATGACAGCTCTGCGCACGGTCACATATTCAGAAAGATGATGACAGAGATCAACACCAAATTTGGTAGACACGTCACCATTTCGCACAAGATAAGCAAAGAGCAGAAGGAAGAGATGCAGGCAAGGCAGCCACGAAAGACACGTACCGTAGCACTGGTTACCCTTAAGGACGGCAGAAGCGGCATAAAAGTGATTCCCAATACACAGAGAAGCATCGCCGGATACATCTCTGGAATAAAGCGGCATTTCAGTGTGGACGACATACAGCTTTACACATCGGACGACCCATTTTTTGCCGGATTTCCGTGCTCATCCGCTCTCAGGATCTACCTCCTAAAGGAAGAAGAATTTAACAGACATTTCACCAACAATATCAGACAATGATCACCAGTAAAAACAAAGATGTAGCGCTTGTACTTGCCAGCGGCGGACCAAGAGGATTCGCATACATAGGAGCGATAGAGGAACTTGAAGCTCGCGGATATAATATCACTTCTGTAGCTGGCTGCTCCATCGGATCTCTTGTCGGCGGTATCTACGCTGCAGGAGGACTTGATGATTTCAAGAAATGGTTGTTTAAACTGAATAATTACAAGCTTCTTGGACTGCTCGACATCTCACTAAGCAAAAGCTACCTCGTAAAAGGAGAGAAAGTCATCAACGCCATCAAAAGTATAGTTCCAGATGTCAACATTGAGGATCTCCGTATCCCTTACAGAGCTGTTGCCACAGATCTGTACACCGGAGAGCAAGTAATCTTCAAGGAAGGGAAGCTATTTGAAGCCATACGCTCATCCATATCCATTCCGTCCATGTTTAGGCCTGTGAGGCTCGGTTATCATACGATGGTAGACGGAGGCATCCTGAATACTGTCCCAATGGACATTGCAGTCCGCAACGGGCACGACATACTCGTGACATTCGACGTTAACCAGATTGACAGCGAGAAGATATCGTCTTCCCTTGTGGCATACCACAACGCCAAGAATCAATACTCCGACTCCAAGATTTTTGTCAAGGAAATCCTTGAGCAACTTCCATCCCAAAAAGACAAGTCCCTTCTGGAGGTGGCTAAATGGGTAGGGGACGAAACACACAAACTCATCCTGAAGGACAAGAACGCCCACAACAAGTCAAAAGAGATAGACCGCAAGGCAGAGGAGGCCAATATGCCTTTTATGGAAGATGACAACTACTACTCCATCCTATCGCGCTCATTCTCACTGATGCTCAGCACCGTAGCACGGCTCCAGCTCCAACTATACAAGCCGGACATTCTCGTAAAGATGAACTTCGACTCCTACGGCAACATAACCGACTACACCAAAGGTGCAGAGATTTCCGATAAAGGCCGCGAACTCATGGCCCGCGCCCTGGACGAATACGAAAAAGCACAATAATGGATCAACCAAAGATAGAGAGGCTATTGCGCCTGATGAAGCTGCTATCCGACAACGTCAACTATAGCATATCCGAACTGGGTGACAAACTCGGTATGTCCACGCGAACGATATATAGGTATATCGACTCATTCAAGAATGCCGGGTTTGCCGTCACCAAGCTCTATTCCGATGTCTATAAGCTTAGCAGCATGCCTCGGAAGAGCATTGATATAGATAAGTTGGTGTATTTCTCCGAAGAAGAGGCATACCTTGTCAACTCACTCATAGACAGGCTCGTACCCTCAAACACACTGAAAGCAAACCTCCGACAGAAACTGTCCGCAATATATAGTAGCACGAGCATTGCCGACTACGTGGATAGCAGGAGTAATGCAGCACATGTTGAGCAACTTGGCATAGCCATAACACAGAAGCGAAAGGCCATATTGAAACGATACGAGTCCGGTCACTCGCATACCGTGCGAGATAGATATGTGGAACCCTTTTCTTTCACCTCCGACTATGTGGATGTATGGGCATTGGACCTGGAAGACGGCCGCAACAAAGTGTTCAAGATTTCCAGAATCGAGGATGTGGAGGTGAGTGATGACTGTTGGATTTATGAAGCAAAACATCACAAATTCCCATGCGACATATTCCGCATGAGCGGAGAGTATGTCGAGCATATCAGACTAAAACTCAGTTTCATGGCAAGAAATCTTCTGGTAGAAGAGTTTCCTATGGCCGAAAAATTCCTCAAGCAGGAGAATGGGGAATGGATACTCGACACTAATGTATGCAGTATGCGCGGGGTCGGACGTTTCGTCAGCGGACTATCAGGTGAAATAGAAATATTAGAAGGGGAGGGCCTTAAAACATACCTCACGGAGTATTTTCAAAGCAGTCTCTCAAGCCTTCATGCGTCACTGGATTAGGAGCAGTCACAGAAGTGACTTCTGATTTGCAAAAAAATTGAAAAATAATTTTTAATTAAAAATTTTTAATTATATTTGCATCCAAGAGAATCGTTGAGGCGCAGAGATTTTAAAATTTGAGGTTAGTTAGTAGTTTATAATATTTTTTTGATGTTGTCACTCAGGAACAATCAGCAGCAGAATCAGCAGGGCCAGCAGCAGTTGGCTCAGTATTCTGATGTTGTGTTCCGGTCGACAGCATTGAGTTAGGCGATTAAATTTACTGATATATGGTTTGGACCGGTCCCGTTATGGGGTCGGTTTTTTTTGTTATGGATATTCAATAATCAACATTAAAGTATTATGAAAAAAATTGAAGCCATCGTCAGAAAGACTCACTTCGAAGAAGTCAAGGAGGCATTATTTGCCGCTGACATCAACTGGTTTTCTTATTCTGAAGTCAAAGCCATCGGGCAGGACAGGGAAGACCGCATCTACAGGGGAGTAATGTATAGCACAGACATCATCTCCCGAATCGAGATTACCATCGTATGCCGGGATCAATTTGTACAGCCCGCCATAGATGCAATCATGAAGTCAGCCCACACTGGAGAAGTGGGGGACGGAAGGATATTCGTAAGCCCTGTAGATGACACATGGTCCATACGTACAGGAGAGCACGGAGATACAGTATTGGCAGATCGGAAATAAGGAGGAAAATCTATGAACACTATATCTATCAACGGATTGGATACCGTATGGGTACTTCTCGCAGCAATGCTCGTTTTTTTCATGCAGCCGGGATTCGCCCTAGTAGAAGCAGGCTTCACACGCTCGAAGAACACAGCTAATATTCTTATGAAAAACTTTGTAGACTTCATGGCCGGAACATTGTTTTTCTGGATGATAGGCTTCTCACTTATGCACGCAGACGGCAATTCTTTCATCGGAAAACTGCACCTATTCGACTATTCGTTTTATCCCGACACCAATATCCCCAAGGAATGCACGCTAGCCTTCCAGACCATGTTCTGCGCTACTGCCGCCACCATAGTGTCAGGAGCCATGGCAGAACGCACCAAATTCTCCTCATACATCATAATCTCAATCCTGGTATCTGTGCTAATCTATCCAATTGAGGGTCATTGGGCTTGGGGAGGCGGCTGGCTCGCTGGTCTTGGATTTCATGATTTTGCCGGCTCAGCGGTAGTTCATTCATGCGGAGGAGCCATTGCACTGGCAGGAGCCATCATTCTCGGCCCGAGAATCGGGAAGTACACCAAAAGCGGGAAATCCATTGCCATCCCTGGTCACAATCTTGCACTCGGAGCACTGGGAGTATTCATCCTTTGGTTCGGGTGGTTCGGCTTCAATCCTGGTTCCCAGCTCGCCGCAAGCACGCCAGACGATGCAAGGGCTATCTCAAGTGTATTCTGCACTACTAATATGGCCGCAGCAACTGGCGGACTCGCCACACTATTTGTTACCTGGCTCATATTCGGAAAACCATCACTATCTCTTGTATGCAACGGAATACTAGCCGGGCTCGTAGGAATAACGGCAGGATGTGACGTCGTATCCATTGGAGGCGCCGCCATCATCGGAGCAGTCTGCGGATTGGCCATGACCCTGTCTGTGTATGCACTTGACCACTACCTGCATATTGACGATCCTGTAGGTGCAGTTTCCGTACATGGAGTATGCGGAATACTTGGAACTCTCTTTGTGGGACTATTTGACAAGTCTGACGGACTATTCTATGGCGGAGGAGTTCACTTGCTGGGAGTTCAGGCACTTGGCATCACGAGCATCGTCGCATGGTCATTCGGGCTCGGATTCCTGATAATGTTTATACTTCACAAGACTGTAGGAATACGCGTAGGAGCAAGGGTTGAGGAGGAAGGACTGGACATCTACGAGCACGGAGAGACAGCTTATAACAACTGACAACTTCCATAAGACAATGCGGCTGATTCCTATTCGGGTCAGCCGCATTGTCTTTTTTAAATATCCGCCTCTTGCCAACTTTCAGTCAACTACACTTATTTTGTAGCTGACTTTTTTCTCCTTAAAAGAAAGCGGACAAAAGCAAGAGCAAGACTATCAAGAGGCAATAAACGTCCCACACTGCCGATAGAAGAGGACAAGATTGACAACGGAGAAAGACTTTCCTTTGTCATAGCGTAATGGCCCGCCACCTCTTCTTTTTTCGCCTCAATCTGTGATGACAACTCTCTACGTGCAGTATCAAGAGACTCAATATCCTTAATATCCAAATAGTTCATATCACTTGTCTTCAAAGAATAGACGTATAAACATTTTAACTAGCGAGTTGAGGAAAAGCCTATCGCGAAGGAGATACAACGCTATAAGCACCAGCAGAAAAAAGGCAGATACTATAAAAGCGCCCCCAGCATAACTTCCTATCAACTTGCCTATAAGGAGGATACCTCCAAACGCCGCTGAAGTCAACACTATTCCAGCAATGCTTAAAAACAACACCGCAAGAATAATCCTGTTGAGCGTCACGGAGAGCCCTTTAGCCGTACGAAGCTTCAAGTCATCTATCTTGAGATCAGCATACTCGGTCGCGCTTTTTCCGAGTTCCTCAAGAGAATTCATAAAGTCCGATTTCATACCTCCTCCGATACATTGCACGGTTCATCGGCAGCATCCTCCTCACTGCCAGACATAGTATTTTCCAGATCTTTCAGTCGTCTGGAGACCTTGGTCCTAACATCCTCCTTGAATCGCTTTCCCTCCTCAGAGGATAAAAAAGACCCGATGACTACGCCGATAGCCGTACCAGCGATAAGCCCAAGTAATGTACTCTCTTTCATACGCGTAATTATTTTGACAAATTGTCTGTTGTCCCAACTGCCAGACGGTCAAGTATATAGTTCCACACATCCATCTTCCCTGTTTCGTTGAGTATCTCATGCCTCATGCCATCATACAACTTTAAATCCGTATTGGCATAGCCAACACGTTTCATGTGCTCAACGGCCTTATTGATATCCTGATCTGAAATACGGCAAGGGTCCTCAGCACCGGAGATAAAATGCACAGGAAGGGATGGATTCGCCATTTTCCACCCTTTTCCGGAATAACAGTCTTTCATAAGGGCAAGAAGATTAATAAAACCGTTGGCCGTAAAGGTAAACATACATAGAGGATCCTTGTGATACTCTGCCAGAATGTCAGGATCCGAGCAGACCCACGCAGCAGGATAACCCTCCTTTTCAAACGGCTTATTATACGTGCCGAAAGAGAGACGCTGGAGAAGTCTTGAACGATAATGTCCACCCCTGAAAAACGCAGTCAGATGTGCCAGCACGCTTCCTGCCCACCTGGCATTATTGTAACTCGGGCATCCGCACACGAACAGAGTGTCAATAGTGTCATCATAACGCTTAACATACGAACGTACGGCCATAGATCCCATGCTGTGTCCAATCAGCGTATAAGGCAGGGAAGGAAACATTTTCTCCACTTCCTCACGCACAGAATGTATATCCTCCACAAGCGCCTGCCAACCTCCCTTATACATATAGCCGAGATCATCCTTACCAAGTACGGACTCGCCATGTCCCCTATGGTCATGTATCACACATATATAGCCATGCTGTGAAAGGAACTCCATAAATGGAATATAACGCTCCTTATGTTCGCACATACCATGCACAATCTGAACTATGCCCTTTGGAGCACCTTCCGGCTTGCTAATAAGCACCGCAAGATTCAAGTCGTCGATTGAAGATCTGATATTGAGATGAGTAGTCATATTGTCAGAATTAAACTTATAATCACCAATGTACAAATACAATACCATATTCCGAAAGTTTCCATATATTTGCAGCAAATATAAACACGTGGTTAATGAAGAGGATTTTGTTCTTCGGGGCTATGGTGGCAGCAGCCATCCTCCCCACAGCATGCATAAACAACCGCACTTGCGGGACGAGTAGCCATCTGCAAATGACATTTACAAGAGATTCGGTATCGACTAAGACCAGTGCCGGGAGTCTCTCCATAGCATACGATGCCGCATCGGACCACGAGTCGCAGTTAAGCATCGCCATAGATGAGTTCTTAAGCGAATCACTTGGAGGCACTTATGAAGGGGATATCACCATGTGCGACTCGTTGGTCGCTTTCTATCAGCGCCAGAAATCCGACTCTATGACAGTGTTCTACAATGAATACCTTGCAGATTCAGGAATTGATGCCGAAAGCAGATGTTTCGATGAGGTCAGCTATGACAAGATAGCTGAAGGGGAAAGGTACGTCACCTTCCTCTACACGGAAACGAGTTACATGGGAGGTGCGCACGGATCTACCATCTACAAAGGCGCCACATTCAGGAAAAGCGACGGAAGGCGTATCGGCTGGGATGTTGTAGCTCCGGACCAATACTCGGAGAACATACAGAAAGTCATTGACCGTGGTCTTCGTGAATATTGGGGACTGACTCCTTCAGACAACCTTAGGGAGTATCTTTTCGATGACAGCAAATACACTATCAAACTGCCGGCCTGTGCACCGCTCTTCGGACCAGAAGGCATCACCTTCATCTATAATGAATATGAGATTGCTGCCTATGCATCCGGAAGACCGTCTTTCACTGTCCCTTACTCAGCACTCGAGCCGGAAATGATGGTGACAGCAAGACGTCTAACGGAGTAGGCACAAAGCCTACATATATCGCTAATCCACAGGCTTCAGCTGATCTATTGTCACCAGACCATTGACTATGGCATAGATAGCAAGCCCAGAAGGGGAGTGTATCTGAAGTTTGGAAGATATGTTCCTCCTATGGGTATTGACTGTGTTGACGCTTATGAAAAGGTGATCCGCTATCTCCTTGCTGGACATTCCCTTAGCAATACATATCACTATATCCTTCTCGCGGCTGCTCAAAAGCGCTTCATCATCTTGTGATGGGCTTTCAACATTTGCACGTGACTTCTCAAGCGCCTCTACGGCCGGCACGAAAAGTTCATCCTCCACCAGACAATGCGACTTCAAGTCCTGCTCGCAGTTGATGATATCATACAGCACCTCACACAGGAGGTCATTACCTTTCTGCGGATAGTAACGTATAATAATGTCTTTCAATTCCTTAAGTTTATCGTCCATGTGATTGTGCTTGCTTGCAAACATGGCAATGGTATAGTCACCGACAGTCTTTCCGGCAACGAGCGAGTTCACGTACTCAAACACGACATTGTTCTCATAAGTCATGTGATTCCTCACCTCAGTCACATACTCGTCGAAGAACTTCAGGATCAAAAAAGCAAGTTCATCAGTCCCGGAACAATCAATCGCCTCCAACAGCCTTCTTCTTATTGAGGGCAATTTGAAATCGAGGAAATACACGTGTGCCTGCCTAAGATAAGGGACAAGCGAGGGAAGGCTCACGGCATGAACACCGCTGCCCTTGCCACATATCAAGTCCGAGACTGCAAGAAGTGTTTCAGTATCCACATTGTGCTCCCGGCACACCTCTCCCACAGTTTTGTCACCAAAACCAAGGGAAATGCCGAAGCGGCTGATAACCATAATCAATGAACTCTCCGCGCTGATCAAATCGCGCATCTTCTGATATGAATTGAACGAATCTGCCATGAACATAATCATTTAACCTGCAAAAATACTGATTTTCTCGTTTGCAACAATCCCCATTAATGAGTATTTTTGCACGTTTGAGGGTTAATACGAAAGCATTATGGAGAATACATCAGAGGATAGGATTTACCAGATTCACCAGTCTCAAAAAGAGTTTTTTGCGAGGTATGAGACACTTGATATCAAGTTTAGAAAAGAGAATCTTAGAAAGTTACAATCTGCTCTCTATAAGTGGGAAAGACCACTTTATGAAGCCCTTTGGCACGACCTTCACAAGTCAGAAGAGGAGAGTTTCCTATGCGAGTTGAGCATTGTCCATGCGGAGATTCGTGACGCCATCCGACACCTTGGTTCATGGACAAGACCAACCCACGTGCACACCCCAGTCTCACTTTTCCCATCACGCAGCATGATAGAAAGCCAGCCGCTTGGATGCACACTTATCATTGCCCCTTGGAACTATCCGATCCAACTACTTCTCAACCCTCTGGTCGGAGCTATTGCAGCAGGATGTACTGCTGTACTCAAGCCCTCACCATACGTTCCTACCGTCACAGAAGTCATAACAAAAATGATTTCTGAGACATTTGATGAGAAGTACATCGCTATAGTAAATGGAGGCCGTAACGTCAACGGAACGCTACTCGCTCTCCGATGGGATATGATCTTTTTCACAGGCAGCCCTTCGCTTGGAAAGACAGTCATGCAGGCTGCTGCGCAAAACCTTACTCCTGTTGTACTTGAACTGGGAGGGAAAAGCCCATGCATCGTGGACAAGGATGCAGACATAAGACTATCAGCCAGAAGGATAGCATGGGGAAAGAGCCTAAATGCAGGACAGACATGCATTGCTCCAGATTACATACTGGTTCATGAGTCCGTCAAGGAATGTTTTGTACGGGAACTATCTGAGCAGTTCGAGTCCCTCTACGATTCGAACGTGCACGCCAGCAAGCATTTCGCCAGAATCGTATCCGACAAGGCATTCGACAGACTGGAGTCATACCTTAGAGAAGGAGACATAGTCTATGGCGGTGAGCGAAATAGAAACGAACGCTACATTGCACCTTCCATCATTGACCATGTTCATGATTCTTATGCCATAATGCATGAAGAGATATTCGGACCAATTTTCCCCATCCGTAGTTTCAAATGCATCGATGAAGTACTCGAATATGTCAATTCAAAAGAGCGCCCTTTGGCCTTATACTACTTCGGGCACAAAAACGCGGATTATATCAGAAGCCACTCATATTCAGGAGGATGCTGCATCAACGATACCATCATGCACATCGCCAATTCAAAGCTTCCATTCGGGGGCGTCGGCAATTCAGGCATAGGGGCTTACCACGGTAAAGCAAGCTTTGATGCGTTCTCGCACAAACGCTCCATACTGAAAACCCCGACCTGGATCGATACACCATTCAGATATATGCCCTACAGGTTGTTCAAGGCAGTAAAGAAATTATTGTAAATATGATTATAACCATAGCGAGACAGTGCGGATGCGGCGCGCTTCACATAGGGAAACTCTTATCGGACAAATATAGAGTACCTTTGTTTTCAAGGCAGAATCTCCTTGATATGGCTCGAGATAAAGGACTCGAATCTAATATGTTAGACTTTTTCGAAGAGCGTCCAGCGGACGAACTCCAACTTTCTATTCTTCTGGAGAATAGCGACATTATGGCACGTTTCAGAGAGGCTTTCTCTTCTATGATAGGTCCGATGGACTGCATTGTGGTAGGCCGATGCGGCAATATTATATTTGACCATAGGTCTGATCTCGTATCAGTATTCCTAAAAGGGGATAGGCAGCAACGCATACGCAATATAGCCGAAACTGAAAACATAAGTCTTAGGGAAGCCGCAGAAATGGTAGATAGGATGGATGATTGTAGGGCAAACTATCACAAATATTACACAGGGCACACTTGGGGAGCAGCGCAAGACTATGACCTATGCGTAGACAGTTGCCGCCTGGGGGAGAGCGCAACCGTAGGCATCATCAGCCTGTACATTGAAAAATCAGCAAGATTATGAAGTATCTATTCCAATTCTTGATAATATTGGCATTCGCGTTCCTTGGGGAGCTGCTGCACTTTTTTCTGCCATTGCCCATTCCTGCGAGTATCTATGGAATTGTACTTCTCTTCCTTGCGCTTGAATTCAAGATAGTGAAGATAAGTGACATACGGGAGACCAGCACCTTTCTGATAGCAGTAATGCCTATCATGTTCCTTCCGCCTGCTGTGGGCGTGATTGACTCATGGGATATGGTCAAGGAGTCATGGTTTCCATACGTGGCAGTGACTCTTATAAGTACAATAGTTGTCATGGGCATTACAGGGGTAATAACACAAGCCGTGATCAGAAAGGGGAGGAAGAACCAATGAAAGAATTATTCGAGTCTTCTGTATTCATAGGCGTACTTATCAGTCTCGCTTCTTACTGGATAGGAGTATGGCTCAAGAAAAAGACAAGATTGTCATTCATGAATCCGCTTCTTATCTCCATTGTACTAGTCATTATGTTTCTGCTTCTGACAGGTACAAGTTACGAGTCCTATAAGGCGGGAGCCCAGAGCCTAAGTTATCTGCTCACTCCAGCTACTATATGTCTTGCAGTTCCTCTGTATCAGCAGGTTGAGTTGCTTAAGAAGAATTGGAAAGCGGTAATTGCCGGAGTGCTGTCAGGGGTACTGTCAAGCCTTGTTTGCATATTGCTTCTTGCAATTCTATTTCATTTTGACCATACTACATACGTCACTTTCCTGCCCAAATCCATAACCACGGCCATAGGTATGGGGGTGGCAGAGGAACTCGGAGGTTACGTATCCCTGTCTGTGGTGGTAATAGTCATAACCGGAGTATTGGGCAATGTCCTTGCGGAATTTGTGCTTAAACTCTTCAGAATTGAAGAGCCAATAGCCAAAGGTATAGCCATCGGAGCCAGTTCGCACGCTGTCGGCACAGCAAAGGCCATGGAAATCGGCCCTGTGGAGGGTGCCATGAGCAGCCTATCCATTGTGGTCTGCGGTATTCTTACAGTGGTAGGGGCATCCGTGTTCGCCAATTTCATTTAACCCTTTTCCCTGGCAGAAAAGGTTCTACTTTATTTGTGCGGAAGGATTCACGGGCCTTGCGCACGTAAAGTCTTAGTATGTCAGAAGGTATACCACATTCTGCTGAGGATACGAACTCGCGAGTGCGCATCTCATCTTTGGCAAGGGCTGTCGCAAGCAGCCAGGCCACGGACATCCTGACGTAGTAAGGCTCGCCGTCGCGCAGATGCATTCCTTTCAAAGCTTCAAAGCTTCTGGCTATGGTATCTGGCGTCAGGAAGCAACACATCATCAGAACAATACCGACCCTTCTTGTAAACTCTTCCCCGGATTTGAGTAGCCTGCATATATATAACCATACCTTATCCGAAGCAGAAGGTCTTCGTGCCCATCTTGCGTTGCAGCAGAAAGTATCACACACGGCCCAGCTGTTCACCGCTGGCAGATAATCATCGACCATCGCCAGCCGCTCGTCAATATCGCATTTAAGGGAATCAATAACCAGCCCCCAAATGCTACGTTCCTCATGAGAGAGCGTGCTGGCCGTACATTTCCAGTCATCTAGCCATTCCCTCACATCCTCTCGAGCCGCAATAGACTTTGCTTCCGACATCATCTCAGGCTTATGCATTCCGAGCACAACAGTCCCTGGACCGGGCGTTACGATCCTTATATGCCCTTCGCGGTAGTGGGCATCCGTCTTGAAACGTTCGCAGACATAAGGCAGATATTTCTTTTCTCGGTAGATAACGTCGAACATCTGTCTCAACCTTGCTTCGTCAGCAATAAGGCTCCGCAGTTCTGCAAGACGTGCCGCATTATCAGACTCTGGAATCCATAGTTTCAGATACCCGCCTTCGGCATATTTCTCTTTCAAATGAGATAGAGCCCTCTCCCACATCTGCCTTCGGTTCATCTGCGGGTAGTGGTCGAACCCATAGAGGACTGTCCGGCGAACCACCGTTTCAGGCTCAATCTGCCTGTCAGCTTCAGCGACGATGCGCCCATAGATGCTCCTCGGTGGATTTTTTCCCGAGGCGCGATGATCTTCTGCAGCCTGTGCGGCAAGTTCAATTTCATCCTCACTGAACCATTGGCGCAACATCATATCTTCATGGATCTTACGGGCAGAAGCAAGATGATGCTCCTCACGACCCTCGGATAGTCCGAGATCGTGATATGCTGCTGCAAGATATACCACTTCCGGCTTTACCGGATAGAACTTTGCGAGCTCCAGACTCCTTCTGATCACGCTCCTCACATGATCTTCCTTATGTGCCCCATCAAAGTCAGCATATTGCGGGATAATCTCCCTTTCGACATATTCCTTAAAACTTTCCATTTAACTAATTCCAAAGGTAAATAGATTTTTGAATCGTCGAAGATACAACTAAATTTCCAAGCGCCGACGTCAAATGTGGTGTAGTTCACTATTTACCATTATCGTTTCGTGAAAGAATCGACTTTCATGCACTGAAGCTCTCTTCGGATGAATTAAAGAAGCCCCCTGAGGTGCTCTTGTTGTCACCCAAGCAACAGATCAACTGTAATCATACAGTAACACGCCTGTTCTTTCCCAAACTTTCGCTATCTTTGCACCTTTGAAAGCAAAAAAATGTCGCTTTCAAACAAAAAGTTCATTGACCTCAAAAGGTGAGTTAGAGGAGAAAGATTTTTTGTTACTCCGTTGTTACTCGGAGGTTAAAAAGGGTCTCAAAAGACCATTTATTTAATTGAAAAACAAAGAATTATGCCAGACAGCAACTTTATAGACTACGTTAAAATATACTGCGCATCCGGACACGGAGGCGCAGGTTCGGTGCACCTTCATAGGGCCAAATACATTCCCAAGGGCGGTCCGGATGGAGGTGATGGTGGTAGGGGAGGACACATCATCCTTCGCGCAAACCCTCAGTTTTGGACACTGATCCATCTCAAATACCGCAAGCACATTAAGGCCGATGACGGAGAGAAGGGCGGAGCCGCCAACTGCCGTGGCAAGAACGGAACAGACATTTATCTGGACGTTCCTGTCGGAACTGTTGTTAAAGACGCTGAGACATCAGATACTCTTTTTGAGTTGGTAGAACCTGGCGAGGAGCGCATCCTATGCAAGGGAGGTAGGGGAGGACTCGGCAATAGCAATTTCAAGTCAGCTACACAACAGACCCCAAGATTTGCCCAGCCTGGCGAAGACGGGCAGGAGGGTGTGTATGTGCTTGAGTTGAAACTCCTTGCTGATGTTGGACTTGTTGGCTTTCCAAATGCTGGCAAGTCTACACTGCTGAGCTCTATCACAGCCGCCAAACCCAAGATTGCCTCTTACGCATTCACAACACTTGAGCCTAACCTTGGCATCGTCAGCTACCACGACGGAAAGTCCTTCGTGATGGCAGACATTCCGGGTATTATCGAAGGAGCTCATGAAGGCAAGGGAATTGGTATCCGGTTTCTGCGCCATATTGAGCGCAACTCAGTATTGCTATTTATGGTCAGTGTGGAGGAAGAAGATATTTCCTCTGCCTATAAGACGCTTCTCAACGAGCTGAAGATGTACAACCCAGAACTCCTCACCAAGCAGAGAGTGCTCGCTGTCACTAAATGCGATCTCATTGACAAAGACATAGAGAAAGACATAGCCAGACATCTTCCACGGAAGATTCCTCACGTGTTCATATCGTCATCTACGGGAGAAGGACTTGCAGAACTCAAGAATGTACTTTGGGAAGCACTTCAGCAGTAAGGAATGGGATTGTTCAGCACAATAGTGCAGGCCGACAAGGTTGCAACTCTTTTTATTAATAGATTAAGCTCCCCTATCACCGATTTCATATGGGAGTCGTTTTCGGATAAGGATCTATGGTTTCCGTTGTATTTAACGATAATTCTCCTATTATTCTGGAAACTCGGCACTCGAAAAGCAGCCTTGTCCATATTGGCCATATTGATTTCAATCATTATTTGTGATCAATTCGGCAATATCTGCAAAGAATACTTCGAAAGGCTTAGGCCATGCCACGATCTATGGATGAGAAATCATGGACTGCGCATTATCGAGTCAACGGGCAACCTATACGGATTCTACTCGGCACATGCAGCCAATGCTATGGGGTTCGCAGTATGTTCATCACTGATTTTCAATCATCTGCACGGGCACACGAGAGATGTAAGAATATACACGGCCAAGATTACACTATGGGCCGTGCTCGTGGGGATTAGCAGGATCTTGGTAGGGAAGCATTATCTCGGAGATGTGCTCGCTGGATTTGCCATCGGCGTACTGATTGGATGGGCTGCTGCCAAGTTATCCATTCTTATTTGCAAGACTTGGCGTCACACTTTTTCATCACACGAATCTTCTCGCCTGTGACATCCAGACTAATAGGTAGCCGTCCCACAAGTTCTCCATCTATCTCCATTATATCAGACGAATCCTTATCCAACGGCATCATCCGAAACGACTTACACTTGCCATAGATCACCTGCACTGCCCTGTCAAACGTACCGTTGAATAGGCGAGGGACTAGCTTAAACATATTGAAAATGGACATTTCCGGAATGATCACATAATCTAGCAGCCCGTCATTCATCTCAGCACAAGGTACTTGTCGCATGCCGGCGCCAGAATATTTACCGTTGCCAAATGCGACCGAATAGCACTTCCCGGAAAAGACCAGAACATCATCGGCATAACAACTCACACTGATCCGCCGCATATTTGCAATCGTATGAAAAAGTGCATTGATATAGATATATCGTCCTCTCTTCCCACTCTCTTTCTGAAAATTTACCCTCTGGCAAACATGCGAGTCAAAGCCAACTCCTCCCACATTAGCCATATAAGTAGTCTTGCCGCCATCACACGTCATCCGCACCACATCCATCAGTGATTCACCGCCTTCAAGTATCGCATCTAAAGCCTCTTCCACGTCATTTGATATGCCCAGAGACTTAATCCAATCATTGCCTGATCCTATGGGAATGACACCTATATAGAACTCTTCCATAGGAACTCCATGCGCAAAACACCATCTACCCACACCATTATACACCTCATGAAGCGAGCCATCCCCGCCCACAGCCACAATCTTTCGATATCCACGTCCGGCAGCATCCCAAGCCAGCTCCATAGCATGACGCTTATGATCCGTCATAGCCGTAACAAAAGATACCCCAAGCATCTCCAGTCTTTTCTCAACAGGAAGCCACTTGTACATCGTCATACCAGAGCCAGCACGCGGATTCACTATGAAATAATAATCGGATTTCAAATCTGACATAATACAAAATTAAGGAATATTTGTTAAATTTGTATTCTTTGAATATAGGATTATGGGAAAAGTCATAGCTATAGCCAACCAGAAAGGCGGAGTAGGTAAGACCACCACGGCCATTAACCTCGCCGCTTCTCTTGCAGTGCTGGAGAAAAAAGTGCTCATAATTGATGCCGACCCTCAGGCCAACACCACGTCAGGGCTCAATTTCTCGCCGGACAACGACGAGAGGAGATCTTTATATGAAGTGTTGATCGGAGAAATTGACATCACCGACGCCCTTATTCAGACCGAAATAGAGAGACTTCAGATGATACCGTCACACATCAATCTTGTCGGCGCCGAGATAGAGCTTCTCAATTTCGAAAACCGCGAGTCCGTCATGAAGACGGCACTTGCATCCATCCGCGACAACTATGACTACATCATCATAGACTGCTCCCCGTCCCTTGGCATAATTACCATCAACTCGCTCACTGCTGCAGACTCTGTGATGATTCCAGTGCAGCCAGAGTTCTTTGCTTTGGAGGGACTTGGGAAGCTTCTCCAGACTATCAAGTTAGTCCAGAGCGAGTCCAACCCCGACCTTGACATAGAGGGGTTCGTGGTCACCATGTTCGACGGAAGGACCAGAGTCCATAGTCAGGTGCTTTCAGAACTTAGAGACCACTTCAAGGATATGGTCTTCAACACCATCATCCAGAGGAACATACGACTAAGCGAAGCACCGTCTCATGGAAAACCTATAATCTTGTATGACGTCATGTGCAACGGCTCCAACAACTACCTCAATCTTGCCGGAGAGGTCATGGAGCATAATGGAGAGAAGAGAATATGAGTAAAGTACAGAGAGGATTAGGGAAAGGCGTTGGTGCCATCTTCGGAGGCGTACCCAATGCAGACCAGCTGCGAAAGCCTGTCGGATACATAAATAAAGAAGTGGTCGGAGCCCAGAGCAGCCACGAGAACACAGCAGACATACTCCGCGTTCCGGTGGAGATGATAGAGCCCAATCCATTCCAGCCGCGTCTGTCCTTTGACCAGGAAGCCTTGAATGAACTTGCATCCTCCATTCGGACACTTGGACTTATACAGCCTATTACAGTCCGACGCAGTTCTCCAGGCAAATATCAGATAATCAGCGGAGAACGCAGATATAAAGCCTGCCGTCTCGCAGGTTTGTCCACCATACCAGCATACATCAGGGACACAGACGATCAAGGGATGCTCGAAATGGCCATCGTAGAGAATGTACAAAGAGAGAATCTTGATCCTATTGAACTTGCGCTCAGTTACCAACGTCTTATTGACGAGTGCGATCTAACACAAGACAAGCTTGCAGAAAGAGTCGGCAAAAATAGGGCTACGGTCGCTAATACTATCCGGCTTCTCAAACTCCCGGCCAAAGTCCAGCATGATATAAAGGTAGGGCTTCTGACTATGGGGCATGCCAAGGCCATTCTTGGCGTAAACGATCCAGATAAGCAGGAGCAACTCTGTGACCTTGTAATCAAAGACGGCATGTCAGTGCGAGAGCTTGAAGCCCTGGTCAGAAAAGTGCTGGTGGAGCCTTCTGCCTCCTCAAAGCCGGCCCAGCCCAAGACGCAAGAACTCCCTGATGACTATTACAAGATACTTAGCCATGTGGGACGTTATTTCTCCAATGACATTTCCCTCAAGCGCTCAGCCTCCGGAAAGGGAACCATGACCATCAGATTCAGTTCAGACGAGGAAGTCAGGACTTTCGTCAAAGCATTGGAAGACAAGGAGTTCTGATGGAATTCAGAAAGTCGATAATTTCTATTGTACTCGTTTCGCTGGCAGCAATATTGTTCAGCGGAAACATTCACGCACAATTCCGCTCCGAAGCATTCAGCCAGTCATATAGCGACAGCAGCTCTTCCACCTCATCCAAAGACTCTGTGGAGACGCTATTCTCATTCAAAGAGTACTTCTCAGGTCTTGGCCACAAGAAAGAATTAAAAATAGGCACTCTTGCGGGCGGTTCAGCAGTTTTCGTAGGAGGATGTCAGATTTACAACAAACAGTATTGGAAATTGCCGATAATATACGGTGTCATGGGAGCAGGTATTGGTGCCGGGATACATTTTCACAACCAAGGCAACAATACAGCTGCAGCTCTTAGTTTCGCGGGTGCCGGACTAGCATGGTGGGGGTCGCTAATGGATGGCGTAATAAGCTATAAACCTGACGATTATCCCAGTGCAGGTAAGGCTACACTTTATTCTATCCTTCTGCCAGGGCTTGGTCAGATTTATAACAAAGAGTACTGGAAACTCCCACTATACCTCGGCGGACTGGGAGCTGCATTCCACTACTATTCAGATTTCAACCGCAATTTCCAGCGCTTCCGCAATATCTATATCGAGGCCACCAATCCTGACGTTCAGTACGATGGACCCATCACAGCCGAGCAAGCGCTCTACTACCGCAACATCTACCGCAGATACAGAGACTACTCAATGCTAATAATGGCCGCAGTATATCTCCTTCAGGTAATAGATGCTAACGTGTTCTCATACATGCATGATTTTGAGGTGACAGACGATTTGTCTATGAGCATGGAACCAGTTATCCAACTGCCAGATTACCAGCTGGCAATGATTCCATCATCAGGCTTTGGAGCAAATCTCACCCTTGGGGTAAAATTAGGTTTAAAATTTTAAAAATGAAGAGATTAATCATATTAATACCATTCCTTTTATTAAGTCTACATACTGAAGCCCAGAATGCAGGATTCCTTTTCGGAAGACCTACCAGAAAACAGCTTCAGAAAGAAAATGAAGAATTGAAGGCTACGCTCGATTCTCTACAGACACTCGTGGATAGTTTCGGACAGAGACGCTATCTGGAGGATAGCGAGTTGATCGCAGTCATGGAAGGAAATTCGGAAGCAGAAGCCGATGACATCATATATTCCGCTGAGATAAGCGATAGCCTACTCCAACTTTGGTACAAGAGTTCTTCCATCACCAACTACGATGCCATACATGACTATGATATGGATTCAGTCAGATTCACATCCAACGTAAGTGATAAGGAGATGATACGAAGACTTGAATCCATGAATTCATTTATATCCCTACCATTCAATGAGAATGTGAAGAACTATATCATTCTCTACTCCGAGAAAATGCCTGAAAGGATGGGACGGGTGCTTGGACTCAGCAATTACTATTTCCCGATATTTGAGGACATCTTGAACAGATATGATCTTCCAGAGGAGCTCAAATATATGGCTGTAGTGGAGTCTATGCTCAATCCTACCGCAACCTCACGCGCAGGCGCAAAAGGTATATGGCAGTTCATATATAGCACAGCCAAATCTTACGGACTGGAAATCAACTCATACGTGGACGAAAGAATGGATGTAGAGAAATCCATGGATGCCGCAGCCAGATACCTTCGTGACGCCTACAGGATATTCGGCGACTGGGCATTGGCAATAAGTTCCTACAATTGTGGAGCAGGAAACGTCTCCAAAGCCATCAGAAGGGCCGGGGGAAGCAGGGACTATTGGACCATTTACAATTATCTTCCGAGAGAGACAAGAGGCTATGTGCCGGCATTCGTAGCTGCCATGTATGCAATGACGTATAGCCGGGAGTATGGAATTGTCCCACAAAACGTGGGCATGCCTGTGCAGACCGACACATTCGAGATTCGAAAGAATCTTCACTTTGCCCAGATTCAAGGGAAGGTTGGTGTGCCTATGGAGGACTTAAGGCAACTCAACCCGCAGTATTTCAACGACATAATACCAGGAACGAATCACAGTTACACCTTAAAGCTTCCTGTATCATGGACGAGCACTTTCCTTGATACTCCCATAGACAGTATTTATGCGTACAAAGCCGACTCTCTATTGACTCAGAAAGTCGTAAAGGACGTAAAGAAAGCAGGTACGAAGGCAGCACAAGAAAGAATCTCATATAGGGTCAAGAGCGGAGACTATCTTGGACGCATTGCAAGCAGATATGGAGTAAGCGTCAACCAGTTGAAGAAGTGGAACAACCTGCGCTCCTCCAACATCAAAGTCGGTCAGATACTCTACATCTACACTAATGGCGGACATACGTCAAGCAGCAAGGCATCATCAAAGAGCACTTCTGCCAAGAGCAGTACGTCGTCAAGCAGCAAGTCGAAGAGCAGCAGCGTCACCTACACGGTCAAAAACGGTGACTCTCTCTATAAGATAGCAAAGAAATATCCAGGAATAAGTGCAGACAACATAAAGAAAGCCAACGGACTCAAAAACGATAGCATCCGTCCTGGACAGAAGCTGAAAATCCCTCTATAACAAACAGGGAAAAGGTTATTTCTTATAGTATTTGGGCCAGCAGTTTTCAAGATAAGACTTGAGCGAATCCTCATGACGGTTTGACTGAGGCTCATAGAATACCTTTCCAGAAAGGGCAGAAGGCATATATTCTTGATCCGCGAAGTGTCCTGGATAGTCATGGGCATATTTATATCCGTCAGAATAGCCAAGATCAGACATAAGTTTAGTCGGAGCATTTCGCAGGTAAAGAGGCACGGGGCAAGTCGAATCCTTATGCGCCACGTCAAGTGCTTCATTTATCGCCATATACGCAGAATTACTCTTAGGCGAACTAGCAAGATATATTGCACACTCACTTAGTGGGATACGAGCTTCGGGCATTCCAATGGAATGGACAATTCTGAAAGTGGCATCCGCAAGCAGAAGCGCATTAGGATTAGCAAGTCCGACATCTTCCGCAGCCAGGATACATAACCTTCTGGCAATAAACAATGGATCTTCGCCACCATCAAGCATACGAGCCATCCAATATACAGCAGCATTGGGATCCGAGCCACGGACACTTTTTATAAAAGCAGAGATGATATCATAGTGCATCTCCCCATCCTTATCATATATTGCAACATTGTCCTGAAGACACTCTGTTACAGTCTTATTATCAATAATGGCGGTTGGCTTATCAGCTTGAGAGTCTATTACAATCTCAAGGATATTAAGCAATTTACGCCCATCACCACCACTTTGACGAAATAGAGCATCGGTCTGACGGACTTCCACATTACGATGCTTGAGTACAACATCCTCTTTTAACGCCCTATTCATAAGCGCCTCCAAGTCCTGCACATCAAGACTTTTAAGCACAAAAACTTGACATCTTGACAAAAGGGGAGTAATGACTTCGAAAGAAGGGTTTTCCGTGGTGGCTCCTATCAACACCACCGTACCCGCTTCAACGGCACCCAACAAGGCATCCTGCTGGGCTTTGTTAAACCGGTGAATCTCATCTATGAAAAGAATAGGTGCTGCGGCAGGGGAGAATAGGGACTTCGAACGTGCAGCATCTATCACATCTCTCACATCCTTAACACCCGAACTGACAGCAGAAAGCGTGTAGAATTCCCTATCCAAAGTTTGAGAGATAATCCTCGCAAGAGTGGTCTTTCCCACTCCTGGAGGCCCCCATAGAATAAACGAAGACAGACTGCCCGAGTCAATCATTTTCCTTAGTATGCAACCTTCCCCCACAAGATGCCTCTGACCGTAATAATCAGACAGATTATGGGGGCGCATTCGCTCCGGAAGAGGTGGTAACATTTTTGTTACAGGCTCAAACATATCTGTTTTATTCGCTAATATTAAAGAGATTTAATGTATGAACGACGTCTCTTCTTGCATTCTTTATCAAAATCAGCAAACTGCCTCTGATTCTTGAGATTTGTCTCAAGAATAGCATTGGTTTCAGCCCATTTTACACCAGCAGCACTGTATTTTTTGAACATGTCAAGGAACACCAGAGAGTTCACGCCGGAGTTCTGGTAGTCTGGTCTTACGCCTACAAGAAGCATCTCCACACCCTCCTCTCTCTTCAGGAAAAGAGACTTAAGAATATACCACCAGCCGAATGGGAAGAGCTTGCCCCTTGACTTCTGAAGAGCCCTGGCGATAGACGGCATAGTAATGCCGAATGCTACTATCTCATTGTTCTCATTCTCGACGATGCTCACATAGTTCAAATCAAGTATGCTCAGATAGAATCCAATATACTTGTCAGCCATATGCTCTGGAAGGACAGTGAAATTATAAAGATCCTTATAGCAGTCATTGATGACTTTGAAAATCTTGTGCGCGTAATCCTCCTCGCGGATGATCTTTTTGGTAAGAGGCCTAAGGTGAACATTAGTTCTCTGGGTAATGATGGCCGCTACACGCTCCATCTTCTCGGGGAGTTTCTCCGGAATATCGATCTTGTACTCTATCCAGTCAGCATCCTTTTTAAAGCCCATCCCCTCAATGTGCGTGACATAGTAAGGATAGTTATAGATGAGAGCCATAGTGCTCAACCTATCATACCCTTCTACGAGAAGTCCCTCCGGATCAAAATCAGTGAAGCCAAGAGGTCCTACCACTGACTCCATTCCATTCTCCCGTCCAAACTCCTCGACTTTAGCCATCAATGCAGAAGATACTTCCTTATCATCTATAAAATCGTACCATCCGAATCTGACTTCCTTATGATTCCACTGCTTATTGGCAAGATCATTTATTATAGCGGCAACACGTCCGGCCATCTTTCCGTCCTTATATGCAACATAGAGGTGCGACCGACAAAAATCCTGAGCCGCTCCTTTCTTCTGATCCAATGTATCCATTTGATCGAAAACAAGCGGCGGTACATAGTATGGATTATCTTTGTACAACCTCTCTGGAAAATTCACGAACTCGCGTAGTTCCCTGCGCGTAGTCACTTCTTTTATCAATATCGACATCAGGTTTATTTTTTAGCATTGCGAAGTTACACTTTTCATAGGAAAAAATCAAAGAATTGGCTATATTCGTGCCTAATTGCCATGCTTAAGAGAAGTCATATTACCATATTGCTCCTGTTCTTTCTAGTCACTGCACGCACGACTTCCGCTAGAGAGAAAAGGGTTGGGCTTTTCAATTCCCCCAAGGGATTCGGCCTTAGCATGCAGCTTGATAGCAAGGCAGGAGATGAGATTTCCTCTTTCAACTTATATGGTGACACTTATGGACTTCTATCAGGAAGGACATCAGATATTGGTCTGGCTTTCAGTTATTCACATAACTACATACTACGAGTATTTGATTTTAAATATTGCCGTTCTTCCCTTTATGCCGGAGCTGGTGTGCTATGTTCTTACGTTCATGACCACGAAGAAGGAATCTTCAGCAATCCAGAAGAAAGCCAGCTGGCCAAAGAGATGGGATTCGTGCTAGCACTAAACTGCAATGCCGGATACGGAATTGATTTTGACAGGGGAATATCAGTTGACCTAAGTTTCAGCCTTTCTCCCGGGGTATTCATACACAAAAAGGACGATAGCAGCGAAATACTTGCAAGCTTATACAAAAGAGGGATATTTGAAGTACTGATGCCCCAATTATGTGTCTTTTACAGATTCTAATATGAGAAAGAGCGTTTTCGGATGCATACTGCTGCTCGCCGCACTTCTTGCCAGTCCAGGCATTTCATCAGCAAGGCCGGTGCTTGATTTCCATGTGGAGTGGGGTTATAGCCAGTGTTTGTATCAGTATCACCATTATAATATACTCACTTCGGAGGGCAGTAGAATGCAGTCCGAGGAAGGAGGTTTCCTGTTCCACCCCAACGGGGACCTGCTCGTGGGAGTCATGTTCAAGCCAAGCACCAGAAGCGGAATATCCCTTCTTAGCGGATATGTAGGAATAGGGGAGAGTTCCACCGCAATTCCATTCAGGGTCAGATATAGTTTCTTCTTTAAGACTATGTACTCAGACGGGCTTTTCTGCTTCGCGGAAAGCGGTATCGGATTGAAGATTGCCACAGAGATAGAAAAAGCACTGGCTATGACTGATGGTATTGGAGTCGGTTATCGCTTAAAATTAACACCAGACATCAGCATGGACACGCTGCTCTCTATAAAATGCGTATTCGACAAACCACGAATCCCCAACCCGGAGGGTCAGGGATTCGTGGACAAGTCTCATATTCTCAGCAATACGGCATCATACTATGCCATCAATGCATCAATTGCGTTTTTCTTCTAGAACCTTGATGTCAACAGCTAAAACAAGCTATTGACATCTCGAATAAGTGTGTCTTCATCCACGTCAGGAGATACTATCAGATCCGGCTCCTTAAGTTTGTATCCAGCGCTCATAGAGGCCATTGAACCACCACCAGTGCAGTTGAGCATTATGAAGTCGTTTTTCTTCACCAGCCCAGACTGTACAGCCTTCAACAAAGACGATACAGCACAGCATGCAGCAGGAAGAAGATCATATCCTTCGAGATTCCTGAAAAGAAGCATACTATAAAGCAGCTCATCATTGGAACAAGTCAGGCAATCGCCCTTACTTGCAGATAGCACATCAAACAATCCTCCAGCAAGTGAATATGGCGGTTTCCTATTGGCCAATACTTTAGCAAGAATCATCTCAGCATTTCGTCTACCTGTATCTGGATCCAGAGCAACAAGTTCACGGGATGATGCCTTCCAAGAATCGGCAATCAAGGTAAAAGGCGTATTCTGTCCTACATACACGTGCATATTATTATCCCCGAATCTTCCGTCCTCTTCAAGCCTCTGGGCATTCTCCCAAGCGGCTATTGCACCTGTACCAGAGCCCACTGCCTGAAAATAAGCATCCGGAATTCTTCCTGTCAACTCGGCAAAACTCAGCAGGGTAGTGCCCATGCCATCCCTTCGTGCCACGTTCTTTGCACCACCTTCAAGGAAAAACCTCGGATCACGGGCCAATTTTTCACCCACAGTAATGGCATCATAGTAGTCACACCCATGCGGAACGGCAACCACTTTCACGCACTCACGAATCCTTCTACGAAACCAGAGATCGTGTTTACTATCCTCTGGAATACATATCACAACCGGGATATCGTTGTCCGAGCAGACTTGGGCAAAAGCCCTGGCAGTATTCCCGGCAGACTGAACAATAAGAACTCCATCACTGTCCTTTTCCATCCTTGCAAGTACCGAGTAAGCCTCAGTTTCCTTGAAAGAGCATGTCTTCATCTCCGCTCCAATTTCAGGATTATATCCAGAAAAGGTGATATATAGATTTTCAAGACCAAGGTGGGCTGCCAGGCCTTCTGACTTGTATGTAACGGGGATGGCAGCTTTACGAAGAACCCGCTTGATTGGAAGCCAATCTGCATACCTATATAGACCCGGAAGTTTCGGGTTAGGTGTAATCTGCTTATGTTCGTAGACGGCGCGGACTAGCGATGGAACTTCGCTCTGTGGGTCAGAAAGAGTCCAGCCCTTGTCTTCAAAAACCCTTCCATCACTCACGTTCATAAGCTTGTAAGAAGTAGGAGTGAACCTTCTCTTTTTAGGGGTCATCATATTATTGTCAATTTATAATTTTTTGCGTTCAAGGCGGCACACATTCTCAACATGATGCGTATGTGGAAACATATCCACTGGCTGCACAGCAGTAATTGTATAATGCTCCGATAGCATCTGAAGGTCCCTGGCCTGAGAAGCCGGGTTACAACTAACATATACGATTCTCTCAGGCGCGGCGAACAAAATGGTCTTCACGACATCCGGGTGCATACCAGCGCGAGGCGGATCCACGATTATTACATCTGGCGTGCCATGCTCGCTAATAAAATCCCGCGTGAGAACATCCTTCATATCCCCTGCGAAGAATTCGCAATTCGTGATTCCGTTGCCCTTGGCATTAACCCACGCATCTTCTATGGCTTCTGGTACATACTCAATACCAATAACCTTTAAAGCCTTCGCACTGACAAACTGAGCAATGGTTCCCGTACCAGTATAAAGGTCATATACAACTTCATTTCCTGTCAGGGCTGCAAAATCCCTTGCCACCTTATACAATTCGTATGCCTGAAGAGTATTGGTCTGATAGAAAGACTTGGGACCGATTTTGAACCGCAATCCCTCCATAGATTCATATATAGCATCTTCTCCCTTGTACAGAATAGCCACCTGATCACTTATGGAATCATTCAACTTGCTGTTTATTATGTAATAAAGTGATGTAAGCTGAGGGAATGCTTCATATATGGCATCAAGCATGGGGAATAGGGCGTCAAACATCTTCGCAAAACAGATGATAAGCATAACCTGCCCGTCTTCTGTCGTACGGACAAACATATTCCTGAATTCACCGGAATTCTCCCTGAGATTGTAGAACTCAATATTGTGCGAAATAGCGTAATTCCTTATGAATATGCGCATTTCATTGGACGGCTCCTTCTGAAGGTAGCATTTATCTATATCCAGAACCTTATCAAAATACCTTCCAACATGAAAGCCAAGCCCATTGCGCTGACCTTCGGGGAGCAAATCGAGATCCTGTACGTTAGGCATCCATCTCCTTACAGAAGCCGTATACTCCATCTTGTTGCGATAGTATTTTGTGCGCTCTGACGGAATGGTAGGGGACACCTCTGGTATGTCAAGATGGCCGATTCGTTTCAACTGGTCATATACTTGTAAACGTTTGGCTTCCAACTGCATAGCATACGGAAGGTGCTGCCATTTGCAGCCACCGCACATACCGAAATACTCACAGAACGGCTCAAGTCTTGACTCGGAAGGCTTGACAATTCTGACTATGGCCGCATCGATGTATTTCTTCTTGTCGCGTAACACCTTCACATCCACAACATCACCTGGTACGCCATACTCAATGAAAACTACGATTCCTTCCGGAGTTCTGGCTATGGCTTTGCCTTCAGCAGCCACTGACTCAATGGTCAGATTCTCAATAATTCTTTCTACTCGTTCTTTCCTTGACATATTCTACAAATTTAGTGGTTTTCTTGGAAAGACATAGCAGAAATAGCCATTTTTTACACCTTGGTTAACATAATATAAATTGTATAACAATAGGGCAATGCAGACAGCAATAGCATCAGGCATCTGATTTTCTGAAAATTATTCGTCAATTGTTCCGTGTTTTAGCTCTTCTTTAGCCCTTACCGGATTTGCGTATATATCAAGGAAAATCTGTCTTAGTTCAGCACGATCAAGACAACGTTCGACTTTTCCAAGTTTATGAGCAGTATACGCTTCGAAAGCTTCCACATCTTCGCGGGAATAACGATCTGAATACTTTCCGTGACCGTCAAGCATATCATAGGCTATGAAATTGGTTTTCCACAACTTATAACTTCCTATTATCCTATCATCAAGGATACCACGCAGGGCTTGATATCTGTCATTCTTATCACGCAAGGAGGCTTCATGGACTTCTTCTGTGGATATCGGCTTGTCTATACTGAGATGAATGCCACCTTTCCACTGACTTATACCACTTATAATGCTGTGCGTATCCTCATGCTTTTTCTTAACATATTTATGCTTCCTGGAAATGAGGAGTTCACGGGCCTTTCGTATGTCACACGATTCATACTCGTATGAAATACTCATAGGAAGAATATTGAGCTCATTGAAATTCTCCTCAAAAGTTCCAGTTCCGCTCATATCAAACATTTTGAGCAATCCCTGCTCTGTCTTGTCAAGCCATTCTTCGTACGGCCTTCACGCTGAGCAATCCACACGGAACTTCCGCCCGAAACGATACGGCTCCTTATATAGGACGACAGCAATTTGGAAGAAAGATAAAGCTCTCTTGCCGATATTCCCCTTATGACCTTTATCATACGATTGCTCCTGAGCAGATCGGACACCATTCTATTGCTATCCAGAAGATTGCTCCAGACACATATCTCAGTAAGTGGCAGCTCATTGTGGAATAATGTCCACTGAATCATAGCCGGATCCAGAATAATATCCCTATGATTGGATACGGCCAGAAACTTTCTGTCACGAGGAATATTTCCAAGCCCGTCAAAACTAAAACCGGAAGAACTTCTCTGAATGACAGTCATTATCATCTTGGACATGACTACCTGCTGGAACTCATCTATTGAACCGATACTCTTCAGCAGTCGTCTAAGAGTATAGAACGGCTCATCCGGAAAAAGGAACTTCGAAACTATCGGAAGAAACGGATTCTGTGCCACCCTATGAAGCGCCGCCACCGCCTCCTCATCCGTATAAGGGCTTATACTAGCATAATCCAATTCACTACTCATATCTCAATCAACTATTTATTTATCAACACGATACAATAAAGAGCTATCACCATAGCTCAAGAAACGGAACCCATGGTCAAGTGCATAGTCATACACCCTGCGCCAGTCGCCGCCAAGGAAAGCGGAGACAAGCAGTAGCAATGTGCTCTGCGGCTGATGAAAATTGGTCACCATCACATCCACAACTCTGAACTTGAATCCCAGTACAATTATGATTCGTGTACCCACCTTCAGTTCTTTAAGAGCGTTCTTTTCAAGCCATGCAATAATCGCGTCCAAAGATTCCTCAAGGCTATATGCATATTCCCTTTCATATGGCGCCCACTGCCTGACATCCGCAGGGGCACCGTCCTCAATGCAGGACACCCCTACATAATACAGAGACTCAAGTGTCCTCACAGATGTAGTACCTACGGCAATTACCTTTCTCGAACCGCTTCTCAAGTCCTTCAGGAAGTCAAGGCTGACCACAAAAGGCTCCCTATGCATCGGATGCTCACCAACAAGCGAACTCTTAACCGGAAGAAATGTTCCAGCACCCACATGAAGACAAATAGTCTCCATATCTATTCCTTTTTCCCTGATCCTCTCCAGAACCTCGTCTGTAAAATGCAGCCCGGCAGTAGGAGCGGCCACAGAGCCACGGATATGGGCATAAAGAGTCTGATACCTTTCAACATCAATGCTTTCCGTATCTCGGTTAAGATATGGAGGAATAGGTACTTGACCACACAACTCCAACACCTTTGAAAAAGGCTGTCCACCTTCCCAGTTAAATTCCACCAGCCCGGTCTGCCCGTCCCTTGACAAAAGCCTGGCCGTAAGCTGCATTTGGGAGAGATCACCATGGTTCACGTCAAACTTCAGCACATCCCCCTTCCACCTCTTCGAGTTACCGATTACACATTTCCATACGCAAGTCTTCGTAGACGCGAAATTCGTTGCATAATCGCATGGAGAATGCGGCTCGAGGCAGAAAATCTCAATATGAGCACCTGTTTCCCTACGAAAAAACAACCTCGCAGGAACAACTTTAGTATCATTGAACACCATTAAAGCATTCACAGGAAGTAATCCTGGAAGCTCGGAGAAGATATACGAACTAATCTTACCCTCCTTATAAACAAGGAGATTGGACATATCACGCCGATCAAGAGGATATTTCGCAATCCTCTCTTCCGGCAGATTGTAATTATAGTCTTCTATATGAAGAACTGGAATCATAACGCACTATCACAATTTTATGGATACAAATATAACAATTATAAAGGACAAAGAAAGCACCATATTTTGATAACATTTGTAAATTTCATGCAAACAAGATGTAAATTTTACAAAAGTTAACAAACATAAACAGAAAACATCATAAATAGATATATTAGAATTTCTTATATAAGGATTTTCATTTACATTACATCTTGAAATTCAGAGATTTATATAAATATTCTACTTGTCTACTTTAGTTGAAGACTCCCCTATGTTGAAAAATATCAAGCCCAAATCAGCCCAATTTTGATACTAAATCTTTGTAATATAGTAAAATTCAGATATTTACAAATGCCAATATTAATTTCACATTTAGCATAATTTCTATACAAGTTATCAACACTCCCCTCTTGTTAACATGTGTAAAACTTGCAAACCACTAAAATCTTGTCTACATTTGTAAAATAAATGATTACATTATGAACTCAAGACTCCTACAGTTCCTGAATGCTGAAAATATCAGTCAAGCTCAGTTTGCAGACACCATAGGTGTAGCAAGAGCAAGCGTTTCGCATATTCTTGCTGGACGAAATAAACCAGGATTCGACTTTCTCGTGAGCATAAGCAAGCACTACCCCTCGTTGAACCTCGAGTGGCTCATTACCGGTAAAGGCCGTATGTATCTCAAATCCTGTGATACTATCTTTGATGACTCTGAATTCTTCACTCTCGACAAGGAAACGAAGGCAGCAATACCTCCTCAAACGACTAATACAGAATCCATTGAGCAGAAAAAAATAGCATCACAACCATCCTTCCAACCCAGCCCAGAAAAATCAATTTCCAGAATCATCGTATTCTACAACGATAACACATATCAAGAACTCGTCTAAAAGCACTATATTTGCTGCATGAGTCTGTACAATGTCATCATTCGTCCATTCGTGAAGAAGATGGACAGAGAAAGAGCCTCAAGAATAGCTCTGCGGTACTTCGGCGCCATAGGAAGAATCCCCATGGGAAGAATCGTCAATAGATGGATTCACGGCAATAAGCCCAAAGGACTCCAGAAAGAAGTGTTCGGTCTCAATTTTTATAACCCTATCGGACTAGGAGCAGGACTGGACATACACGGAGAACTCTATAATGACTTGAATAACCTCGGATTCAGCTTTGTAGAAATAGGCCCAATGGATGCTAGCGGGATAGGTAAAGCTATATCGCACATTCAAAAAGACCCACAAGACGATATTTTAGCAGTCTGCATCCACAATGATTACTTCAATGCCTTCACCCTCGGATATGATTTTTTCGATTTCTTTGTACTTGACATCCAGGATATCCAGTCTTGCACAGATATTCTTGATTCAGTTCTTGATTCGAGAATTGCAGAGCAAGTATACAAGCCGATCATACTTAAAGTCCCTGATACAACCACCAATTCCGAACTAGAAGAGCTTACGGAATATTGCCTGATGAACAATGTCGATGGGATGGAACTCCGCAGATTAGACCAGGTAAAAGCAGTAAGCAAACATAGCATGGGCAAACTCCCCATTATAGCCAACTGCCATATCGATACACCAGAAGAAGCTTACGATGCCCTTCAAGCAGGAGCATCACTCGTAGAGATCCGGACAGGCCTGCTTAGGGAAGGTCCGGGAATCGTTAAACAGACATTGGATTACTTACTAAAGGAAAGCAAACAAAACGACAAGGCAAATGGAAGTACAATATAGAATAGGAGAACTGCTAAAATCCAAAGGGCAGAGTTTAAGCGCGGCAGAGTCATGCACTGGAGGTCAAATATCACACCTAATCACAATGGTGTCCGGTTCTTCGTCATACTACCTCGGCTCTGTCACATCCTACGCCATAAAGGTAAAGGAAAGTGTTCTTGGCGTTCCTTCTCATGTCATCAATGAGCATGGTGTAGTAAGTTCAGAGGTAGCGGCAGCGATGGCGCAAGGTGTCAGACAACTTATGGGAAGCACCTTCTCTGTCTCCACGACTGGCCTGGCAGAGGGAGGAGACGAGCACTATCCGGAAGGCACTGTATGGATAGCAGCGAGTGGGCCAAAAGGTACAAAAACACGTCTCTTTCAGTGCGACAAAGGCAGAAAGGGCAATATAAGGGAGTTTGCCAAAGCCGCACTCTCATTTCTTGAAGAATGTATAAGAAAAGACTTAATTTAGCCTATCAATCAACCGGTAGAACATTTTTGTTTTGAATCATAACAAAAATGTTAGCGTCTATTATCCCTCATTACACGAAGGAAATTACCGCCTGCTATCATAGAAATCTCCTTTCTGCCGAAGCCTCTCCTACGCATCTCTTCCCAGAGTGCAGGGAACTTCGAAATATCTTCAAGACCGCAAGGACAAACTTCTATTCCATCATAGTCAGTACCGATTCCCACGTGTTCAATTCCGGCAACACCCACAGCGTGTTCAATATGATCCACCACCCTCGATACACCAGGGCGCGGCAGAGAGTTCAGTTCATCTTGAAGATCATTCCACGCCTTGACCTTGACAGGGTCAGATGGAGACTTGATGAACTCATCCTCTATCCACATTTTCTCTTCCAACGCAGAGGCATCCAAAACAGAGACAAACCCATCATCGAGAAAGCACGGATATATGCTCATGCAAACAATGCCTCCACCATCTGCAATACCACGAATCAGCTCATCAGATATGTTCCTCTTGTGCGAAGCCAAAGCGCGGCAACACCCATGCGTGTATGCTACAGGCTTTGAACTCAAGGTCAACACATCCCGCATCGTATCGTCTGAGCTATGAGCAAGGTCTATCATCATACGCCTCCGATTCATCTCGGCAACAAGCTCTTTTCCGAAAGGACTAAGACCTCCCCATGTATGATTACCGGTACAACTATCTCCTACCTGATTGTCCGCACTATGGGTCAATGTAATATATCTTACACCTCTGCGGTAAAACTCCCTCAAGAGCTCAAACGACTCACCAATTGCAGATGCATTCTCAATCCCAAGAATCACTGAAAGCTTCCCATTGGACTTATTCCGACGCACAGAAGAGGCACAACGCGCATAAGAAACCATATCATTATGGGCAGCCACCTGCCTGTCCACTTCTTCAAGAAGCCGCAACGCATATTGAGTAGCCTGCTCGCCCTGCATAGATGCAGGAACATATAAGGCGAAGAAAGAAGCATCCACTCCCCCTCGCCGCATCTTTGGAAAATCCACCTGTGCGTGCGAGTTGTCAAGACCATAGTCTCGCAGCCTTAACATTTGTGACGGAGCGTCACAATGAGCATCCAAAACAACCATACTATCCAATCAGTTCTCCCCACTCTTCAGTCTTGGCATCAAGATCGCGTTTACATTCTAGATAAGACCTGGTGAGTTCCATTATATCATCTTTGTCTGTCGGTGAAGAAAGTACAGACTCTATATCCTTCATTTTCTGCTCCAGCTTCTCTATTTCACACTCAAGATACGAAATGCGGTTCTTTTTCTTTCGATCCATCTTCACTTCCTGTCTTCGCACTTGATCGTTCTGCTTTTGCACCGCTTTCTGTTCAGAAACGACCTTCTGAGAATCTACTTTCCTCTCAAGTTCCTGCAGATTCTCGATCTTCCTCTTGGCAAGGAAATCCGTCACACTTCCAAGATGTTCCGTGACACGGCCATCCCTGAATTCATACATTTTATCTACCAGGCCGTCAAGGAAGTCCCTATCATGTGATACCACAACCATTGTCCCATCAAAAGACTTGAGCGCCTGCTTGAGTATGTCCTTAGACTTGACATCCATATGGTTGGTAGGCTCGTCAAGAGCCAAAAGATTGTGACTCTGAAGCATCAGCTTCGCCATTCCAAGCCTTGCACGTTCTCCTCCGGAAAGCACGGACACTTTCTTATCTATATCTTCTCCCCTGAATAGGAATTGGGCCAGAATATCTCGAAGTTTGGTACGTATCTCTCCCACGGCAATCCGATCAAGCGTAGAAAAGACAGTTTCATTCTTGTCAAGAACATCCTCCTGATTCTGAGCATAATACCCAATAGTGACATTGTGACCGAGCTTGGCTTCTCCAGAAATTGGCTCCAGTTCAGAGCAAATCACCCTCATAAGAGTAGTTTTCCCCTCTCCGTTCCTTCCGATCAACGCCACTTTCTCACCTCTCTTTATCTCAATGTTGGCATGGCTGAACACCACCTTTCCAGGGTAGCCGACCTCCAGATCCACACCCTTGAATACGACATCGCCAGAACGAGGTGCAGGCGGGAACTTGACGGTAAGCGTGACATTGTCAGTTTCGTCAACTTCTATCCTGTCAAGTTTCTCCAGCGCCTTTATCCTTGACTGCACCTGATTTGACTTGGTAGGTTTGTATCGGAAAGCACGAATAAAGTCTTCTGTTTTCTGAATCATCTTCTGCTGATTCTCATATGCGGCATTCTGCTGCTGGATACGCTCAGCCCTGAGTTCAAGGTACTTACTGTATGGCACCTTGTAGTCATGTATATGACCAAGCATTATTTCCACAGTGCGATTGGTCACATTGTCAAGGAATCTTCTGTCATGGCTCACAAGAAGAAGTGAGCATCTGGTGGACTTCAGATAATCTTCAAGCCACTCTATAGACTCGATATCAAGATGGTTCGTAGGCTCGTCAAGCAAAAGGACACGAGGCTTGCGAAGCAAGATTTTGGCAAGTTCAATCCTCATATTCCATCCCTGGGAGAAAGTCTCGGTGTTACGGACGAGTTCTTCATCCTTGAAACCAAGTCCGAGAAGAGTCCTACGTGCCTGAACTTCAGGAGGTTCACTATGGCTCATCTCAAGTCTATCATTCAGAGCCCCAAGTTCTTCAATCAGTTCGGAATAAGACTCAGACTCGTAGTCAGTACGTCTCTCCAGTTCTTTAGTAAGAAGTGCAATACGGGACTCTATTTCCGCACTGCTCTGGAATACCGTAAGGGCCTCGTCAAGTACGGAACGTCCCTTATGATGTTCCATTATCTGAGGCAGATAGCCTATGGTTATATCCTTGGGCTTATCTATCCTCCCGGATGTCGGAGACTGAAGTCCGCAGATCATCTTTAGTATGGTGGATTTCCCCGCCCCGTTCTTGCCTACAAGACCGATTTTATCCGAATCACTGACGTGGAAATTAATATTGTCTAAAAGAACATATCCACCATATGCTACTGTAACATTCTCTATAGAAATCATTTAACTATTCAAATATCAAATCATCAAAAAACTCAGGACGATGGAAGTCCGGCTTGGGAGTATGTATAGGATACAGACTCATATAGTGCCTCACAGGCGAAGCATCAGCACACTTATAGAAATTCCCCCTTGCTTTCAGCCCGGAAAAAGTGTCCAAGGAGAACACAGAAGATGGAATATCGAGCCTCAAATCCCATTTTGTTCTATTATTGCTGATACCAAACGGTTCATTTCCAAGGCTGCTTTCCCTATGTATAGATTCAAGCGCTTCAGACGAGACTGGAATCCTACCGCTTCGGCTGGTGCCATGACAAAGATAAAGTCGTCCGATACAGTTGCTTTCAACATTATAATATGTCCCGTCACACAAAGGATCAAAGAAGAACTCCACACATGAATCTTCCCACACGTGTTCCATATCAACCCCGCAGCGAGCCACTACGGCAGGTTCATCGACATAATAATGAATATGAAGGCAGTCTCCACTGTGCCAAATATCAAACTCAGCACTACAATCAGCAATAAAATCAGTCCAATTAAAGCACCCTATTCGGTATCTACGTGGTTCTTTGGTGATATACATAACAAAATTGACAATTCATATAACAGATAAAGCGGCAGCGCAAGCACAAACATTGACACTGGATCTGCCGGCGTAATGAAAGCAGACACGACCAAAACCACCACGAAAGCTGTCTTCCTTCCTTTCCTGAGCATTTCTTCCCCAATGATTCCAAGCGAGGAAAGCGCAAGTACGAGTGTAGGGAACTCAAAAGTCAGCCCAATAAGCAATATAGTGGAGGTAAAGACCGACATATAGGATCCGATGGTTATGCTGTTAACTATCTGGTCAGAGACGCTATAGTTAATGAAAAACTGCAGACACACTGGAAGCACAATAAAATATGCTACGGCCACACCTACATAAAACAGCAGCGTAGCAAGTAAGAATGATATCCGCAATGGACGCTTCTCCCTATCGTATAATGCAGGCGCAATGAAACGCCATATTTCCAAGATAATCAACGGAAAAGCAAGTATTAATCCAGTTGCCACCGCTGCCCTCAGATGAGCGAAGAACTGGGCACTTACCTCCACGTTGATAAGTTGCATCCCAAATGACCAGCCAAGTAGCCTATACACGCAGAAATCCGGATCTGTCGGAGCAAGAATAACCCCAAAGAGTGCCTTCTTGAAAATTAGCCCAAGACAGGTGAATATGCACACATAAAGAACCGAGCGGAGCAAGACTCCCCTCAGTACCTCAAGGTGATCCCAAAAAGACATGCGGGATCCATCCGACAGAGCACTATTCGTCCTTTTTCTTAGTATCGTCATCTACCTCACGAAGACCTTCCTTGAAGCTCCGGACTCCCTTTCCGAGACCTTTCATCATCTCAGGAATTTTCTTTCCACCGAAAAGAAGCAGCACCACCAAAGCGATAACAAGGACTTCAGTCCAGCCGATTACCAAAGGATATGTAAGCATAATTAGTTGAAACATAAGTGCAAATATACAAAAAACATGGTTATCTCACAGGAGCGACGACCCTAAGTGCAGACGGCTGTACCGTAATATCCAGCACCTCTGGAGCCTCAAAACACTCTCCATCAAAGTGCGCGGGACCGCTAAGGCTCCTTCTTATAATGATATGTTTTCCGGCAAAATGATGCACCCGCCTACTCCGGTAGCACCTTCCAGTCATGAGCTTGCCGGCAAGAGAAGGCAATTCTGCAGTACGGAACATATCCAGCACCGTCACCTCAAGAATTCCATCAGAGACACTGGCGAGAGGCGTAACCTTAGCACCATTGCCCCATTGGTTGGAATTGCCTACGGTAATTAGAACCGCCTGACAGTCAATCTTCTCACCATCCACAATAAGTTCATAATGCTCTGGAGAAAATCCATGCCATAGTTTCACTGCCTGCCAAATATAATTCTTCAGCCCTCGCTCCCCTGACTCAGAAAACATCTTACTCACCTGCGCATCAAAGCCCACACCGCACACGGAGAAGAATGGCTTACCATTTACAAACGCAGCATCCAGCGGCACAGTCTCAGCATCAAGAAGGGTCTTAATCGCCTTACGCGGAGACCTGCTAATACCAAGGTCAAGAGCAAGTCCATCGCCACTGCCACATGGAACAATCCCAAGCGTCTTATCAGTCCCCAATAGGCCTCTGGCCACCTCATTTACAGTCCCGTCTCCCCCTACAGCCACTACTGTATGCGCAGAAGTCTCCTTAGCAATACGTTCTGCATGACCAGGATAAGCAGTATGAACCACCTCCATCCCGGACTCCCGAAGAAGGTTGACTATTTTAGATTTACGTCCGTTGCCCGAAATCGGATTGACAATACACAACATTATTCAAAAATATTCATGTCTTCATTATAAATCTCACTCCTCGCCCCCAAGAAATGCATCACGGAATGGAACACATTATACTGACTGTACATATCCATTTTTTTAATTCCCTGTGACGCATCAGACGTCCACACTACAAACGGAATCTCGAGTTGCTCCTTCGGAGCCACAGAAATAGGAACGCCATGCATGTACAATCCGCCCTCGCCAAGAGACTCACCATGATCCGAAATGTACATCATACAGCTCTTCCATCCATCCAATTCCCTCAGCTGACTTATCACATGGTCAAGGATAAAATCAGTATAAAGAATGGAATTGTCATACGAATTCATGAGTTCACCCTTGTCGGCCTTAGACATTTCAACTGTCGTACAAACTGGAGTAAACTTCTCGAATTCAGCGGGATACCTCTTATTATAAGATGGCCCATGACTAGTACTAGTATGTACTACCACAAGCACCTTATTCTTACCGCTTTCGAGTATCTGATCTTTGAGGCCTTTCACCAGAATCCCATCATACTGTGGGTCCGCCTCAGGGAATACCTTCTGCAGATCCGCAACTTGAAGGTATTTGTCAATATGCAGAGGAGGCTCTCCCCAGTTGCTTGTACGCCATACCACATCAGCGCCAGAGCGGAAAATATAATTGGGAAGGATCTCGTATAGTTTATCTGTAGGAGTATAGTCTATAATGGCCTTCACTCCAGCAGTGGTATATGTAGCAGAAGATTCAGCTACAAGCGCTTTAACCCCATCCTTCTGAAGCAACGGGTTAGTCTCACGCTGATAACCGTACAGCGAAAAATGATCCCTTCGCGCCGACTCCCCTATGACGAGAACAACCACTTCTTTGTCATCATCAATATAAGTGACATCAGGCAGCAATATCTCCTGGCGGTTTCTCTCATGAACGGCGCACTGGTATCTCACAGCGTTTACCGTATATGACCATGGCATCAAAAGGCTCCCGAGTTCAGTGGAATTCCTGTCAATCCAAGGCCAATTGCTCATATTTGAGAATGCCACCAGCACCACAATCCCGAGCGACGCACCTATATTGGAAAGGAATCTCTTGAATGAGCCGAATCTAATTTTAGGCAGAAACAACAACACACTCGGCACAATTCCAAGCAGAAGAACATACAGCACCGCTGCCACAGAGAAATATCCAGAAGCCTCAGAATACTGCGTATTAAAGACATTACCCATCATAGTAATGTCAATATACACGTCATAAGTATTTATAAAATAAAGACTTACGGCATCGCCTATCAGAGTAGCTGCAACTATGCACCTCCCCACAATACGACCACAATATAGCAGCAGGTAATACAAGAAATAATTGGCTGCGAGCATAAGCACCACCAGTCCCAATACAATAAGCACGGCATTGCCCCCACCCTCCACATTGACACATACGCAGCGGAAAAATGGAATATGATACGCCACCAAAGTAAAAATACTTAAGAGCGCACATACAACCCACAAGCTAAACTCTTTTCTTTCTATTCTTTTCATTTCCTTTGATTGTCATAACAATAAGCCATACAATTACACCCGAGAACGCTACCACAGCCAGATTCCATTTACACGATGTGGGGCATTTACATAAGGAGTTTCCCGCACAGAAGCATCGTATCGAGCGAAAGGATTGGAATATATCACCTCTCCTTCAGGAAAGAACACGGTAAAACGTGCATACGGATCGTCCTTTCCCATCGTATACTCAGCCTTATCGGACGATGTAACCAGGGCAAGAACCTTGTGATCCTGTCCGGTAACCCTTATGCTGTCCGCCACTATGGAGGTCGAGATGTAAATTGTACTATCCCTCAGACCTATATCAGCAAGGTATGGCAGATGAGCATTCTTCTCATACTTGACACTCCAGTCACCATCACCATAATCTACAAGATGCATACTATAATAGCATCCGTCCAGAAGTGTCTTCTTTATATCTTCATATCTTGCGGAAGGCGTGCAGAGGAAATTGCACCTCACAGCAATATACTCATGTCTATCAGGATAATGCAGATCATCATTAGCAAGGCCGAAACTATAATGTCCGGCGCTCAAAGCCCAGTCCCAATACTCTTGTTCAAGCGTGCGTCCGCTGTCAAGTTCCATGATTTCATAACCCGTAAGTAGGCTCATCTGCTTTTCGCTAGTGCCTCCGGTACGGAACGGGTGATTCATCTGGATAAAATCACTGTCTTTTCCGAGAAGATCAAGCTGAAACTGCTTTTGGAAAACGAATAGCGGCATGATATTGTCGAACCTGTTCACTTTCTCGCTACCGAAAACGAGTTTATGAAACTTAAAGATATTATAGCCATGTTCATAGACATTAACCTGCAACTCAGGATCAAACGGATGAGTGGTAATCTCGTTGTGATTAGAGAATGTGACAATGTCATAACCGAGCTTTGAGAGGGCTTCATAAGTCTCCATGGGCCAATACTCACATTCATTCAAAGGGCCCTTGACTCTGGTATGCGTATGAAAATTGGCCTTTTTCCAGCAGTTTGCTGTGTCAAGATTACGATACGGATTGAATATGTCTGGTCCACTGAATGGGGCAGGCTTCTGGAAATCATAGACAGCGCTTACGCCTGAGAGCGAAATGACAAGAACGATGACAAGCACTGCCACCGTCAGAACTTTCAAAAAGACGAAAATAAATTTTCTCATACTCTTATGTCCACAAATGCAGAATTACAAATATACTCATTTTTTACTTTCCCCAAGTATGATTATTTTTGCAGAGCAAAATGGCAGAGTATTCTCTACAGAGCGATGCACTGCTCTCAATGATTCGCAACGGGCAGAGCATGACACGGGGACAGAAAGTAAGTCTTGCCGTGCGCTTGAGTATTCCAGCCATTATAGCCCAGCTATCTGCAATCATCATGCAGTACATCGACGCTTCCATGGTCGGAAGTCTTGGCGCCGAGGGTTCAGCGGCTGTAGGTCTTGTGTCCACGACTACATGGCTTTTTACTGGCACATGCTCAGCTGTAGCAGCCGGATTTACAGTCCAGGTAGCGCATAAGATAGGCTCAAATGACTGGTATGGAGCGAGAAATGTCTTAAGACAAGGAATATCTTCTACTCTGATTTTCAGCATAATACTCGCATCGATAGGCGTCCTGATCAGCAGCCGCCTACCTATATGGCTCGGCGGAGACGAATCCATAAGGAGCGATGCATCTGCGTATTTCATGATCTTCGCATCATTTATGCCTGCCATGCAGCTCAACTACCTGGCGGGAGGAATGCTCAGATGCAGTGGAAACATGCGTATCCCAAGTCTTGTAGGAGTACTGATGTGCGTGCTCGATGTACTATTTAACTTCTTTCTCATATTTCCTACTCGACTATACACCTTCGCCGGCATTTCCATGACTATTCCCGGCGCAGGAATGGGAGTAAAAGGAGCAGCACTCGGTACGGCAGCAGCGGCAGGAAGTGCAGCAGCAATATTGCTTATTTACCTCTGGCGGCACTCTGGGGACTTGCGTCCAGGAATAGAAAAAGCCTCATTCATACCCAACAGATCAGTGTTACGTAAAGCCCTAAAAATAAGTATCCCCATGGCTTTGGAGCATATCGTCATCTGCGGTGCCCAGATTATGACCACAGTCATTGTCGCACCGCTTGGGGTATTCGCACTGGCAGCGAACTCATTGGCAGTTACGGCAGAGAGTTTATGCTACATGCCGGGGTACGGAATTGCTGATGCTGCCACCACTCTTGTCGGCCAGAGCGTGGGTGCAAGACAGCGCGAATTGGCAAGGAGTTTCGGGCGTATCACATTATTAATAGGCATGTCAGTAATGGGAGTTGCAGGAGTACTGATGTTCTTGTTTGCTCCTCAGATTATCGGCATTATGACTCCCGTATCTGAAGTCAGAGAACTCGGAGTGATGGCGCTGCGGATAGAAGCATTTGCAGAGCCCATGTTCGCTGCATCCATAGTAGCATACGGAGTTTTCGTAGGAGCAGCTGACACTATCATACCATGCACAATGAACTTCCTGAGCATTTGGGCTGTGCGTCTTACTTTAGCAGCGTTGCTTGCTCCGTCTTTAGGGCTCAAAGGCGTATGGATTGCCATGTGCATTGAGTTATGTTTCAGAGGTATAATATTTCTTATAAGATTCAAACGAGAAAAATGGTTAAAGATATGAATGTAATTAGGAATGCTGAATTCGGTGGCGAGAGGCCACTTTTCGAATCCCATGGACTACGACTTGAGAATGTAGTGATTCGCGAAGGAGAATCCGCAATAAAGGAATGTAGCGACATCGAGGCTTATGACTGCCGCTTTGAGGGAAACTATCCTTTCTGGCACGTCCACAGATTCCGTATTGAGCGTTGCTATTTCGATGTCGGAGGACGCTCAGCGCTATGGTATAGCGACCATTTGTTCATGAAAGACACTGTAATTGATGCTCCGAAAATGTTCCGCGAGATGAACGCCATTGAGATGGAGAATGTTACAATGAACGATGCTGATGAAGTCTTCTGGAGGTGCAATGATATCAAAATCAAGAACCTCACTCTCCACCAAGGCACATATCCGTTCATGTTCAGCCACGACATTGAAGTAGACGGCCTTGAGAGCGATAGCAAATACGTATTCCAATACGTTCGGAACGCGGTTATCCGCAATGCACGAATCACCACCAAAGATGCCTTCTGGGAAGTGGAAAACGTGACTATTTACGATTCCGAACTCAACGGAGAATACCTCGGATGGCATTCAAGGAACCTCAGACTCGTCAACTGTCATATCACAGGAGAGCAGCCTCTCTGCTATGCTCACGACCTCACACTTGAGAACTGCACATTCGGAGCCGGCTGCGACCGTGCATTCGAATATAGTACGCTGAACGCAGACATTAAGGGCGCCATCACCAACATCAAGAACCCAATGTCAGGCAGAATAACGGCTGATGCCATTGGATCAATAACAATTGACAAAAATATAAAGGCTCCAGCGGACTGCTTGATAATGACACGAGACGGTCACATCCTTTCGGAAGTACAACAATAAACAGAAAACAGAAATGCTCAGAAAAGTTTGGCAATACAGCAAAAGCTACAATATTCTTCGCTACTATGTGGATTTCACCACGAAATCCCTTTTCTCTTCTGTAAAAATTACGGGGCGTGAAAACATCCCGACGGATGGAATGATCATGTACGCTCCCAACCACTGCGCAGCGCTTCTTGATCCACTCATGATACTGCTTCTCAAAAAAGAGCCGGTGGCTTTCGGTGCAAGGTTCGACATATTCCGCAACCCCAAGATGGCAGCAATCTTAAGGTATCTGAGAATTCTTCCCATCGCACGAGAAAGAGACGGACTGGAAGCTGTAGCAAGCAATTTCAGCACTTTCGACGAGATAGTAGAGTGCCTCGACAACGGCGTACCATTCACTCTTTATAGTGAAGGTACCCACAGAGCTGAACGAGGAATGCTCCCGGTCAAGAAAGGCATTTTCCGGATAGCCAGGATGGCTGCCGAGAAGACAGGAAAGAAAATGTGGATAGTGCCGGTAGGTATTGACTACGAGTATTTCTTCCGCGAAGAAGGCAAAGCAGCAGTAAGGGTCGGGAAGCCTCTAGACCTTATGCAGTATTTCGAAGACCATCAGGACCTTACTGAATTTCAAGTTTATAAAGGACTATGTAACTGGCTTCAAGAGAGCGACTTGTCCCTAATAGGACGCATTCCAGAGCGTTCGCACAAAAGACTGCCGCTTAGATGCGCTCTTGGGGTCGTCAGCCTGCCTGTATTTGCCGCCTTTGCCATACCGGCAGCTCCGATTTGGCTCAGCGCCACGCTTATCCTCAAAAATTTTAAAGACAAGGCATGGACGCATACGGTATACTTCGGGCTGAGGCTCGCGCTTCCGATTTTCGTACCCTTCTACTGGGTATTCGAGAAACTGAGGCTCTTCTATACCAACATTCTGGAAGACCTGAAGAAATAGGTCTTCTCAAAGGTACAAGAAGCCCTACCAGCCCTTACGTATATTCCCAGCGATCCCGGACACAAGACGGACAAGGGATTCACGGCTTGCCCATGCCGTATGCGGAGAAAAACTAAACCGTTCTGGATGTTTCACATGTAGAAGCGGACTATCCTCAGGGAGTGGCTCTGTCACAAAAACATCAAGCGCCGCACCAGCAATAACGCCTTCATCCACAGCAGATGCAAGGGCTTTTTCATCCACGATGCCGCCTCGTCCGAGATTCAAGACGACGGAATGAGGCTGCATTAGGGAAAGTTCGTGCGCCCCGATAAGACCAGATGTACGCTCATTGAGCGGAGCATGCACACTCACCACATCAGAAATGGAAAGTAGCTCTTCAAGACTGAGACTTGGGTACTCTTTACAGTGCGATGTTCCTGAAGTTGAATAATATACGACTCTCATCCCGAAAGCTTCAGCAACGTGAGCGACACGACTGCCTATGGTGCCCATGCCGACTATTCCTATAGTCTTGCCGGCAAGTTCCGGGAACGGCCGGCTGACATTTGTAAAAATACCGCAATGACTATAACTGCCATCCTTTACAAAACGGTCAAAATACGAAGTCGAACCAAGAAGAGAGAGCAGATGCGCAAATGTAGCCTGAACAACAGCATCTGTAGAATACCCTGCCACATTACGCACCTTTATACCCCTTGCTTCAGCAGCCTTGAGATCAATATTGTTCACGCCGGTAGCAGCCTCGCAGATAAGCTTTAGGCGTGAAGCTCTCGAAAGCAATTCTTCGTCCACCCTTACCTTATTGACGATAAGCACATCACAATCACTCACACGCTCCAACGCCTCTTCTCTGCTGCTGACAGGATACGCCACATACTCTCCAAGAGCCTTTACTTCATCCATAGGGGTATCCCCCAGAGTGGATGCGTCAAGATATACTATTTTCATAACATATATTACTTTTCCTGTTTCAAATATAAGTATTTTTTCTTTCTGTCCTTGCCAAACTCGCACTAATGATGTATATTTGTTTCCCGTGTGCATGCTAAAGCATGAGCAACAACGACTCAACTAATAATCACAATATTTATGAAAATGCAAAGAATCATTTGTTCTGCCGCAGGACTCGCATTGATGCTCGGATTCTCAGTCACAGCATCCGCACAGACCCCTGTCGGCACGGGCAACCCTTATCTTCCTCTTTGGGAACATCTCCCAGATGGAGAGCCAAGGGTATTTGAAGATCCGGACAATCCGGGAAAGTATCGTGCTTATATCATTGGTTCACATGACCTTGAATACAAGGCCTATTGTGGTGCCGATATACGCATGTGGTCAGCCCCAGTGGAGGATCTTACCGCATGGAGAGATGAAGGTCCTATATTTACCTATGAGGTAGGTGGAGAATGGGACACCATGTATGCTCCTGATCTTGTAGAGGTTAATAGGCCAGACGGCACAAGAGAGTATTACCTATATCCTCATAGCCGCGGAGCCAACCGTGAACCTATGGTCTGCAAAGGCAGTCGCCCTGACGGGCCATTTACGCCAGTCAATCTAACTCCAGACGGGAAACGAACCCTACCTGGAAGCATTATCGGATTCGACCCGTCTATATATGTAGAGCAGATTACAGACAAGTCCGACCCAGACTACAACATCGGATTCAGAGCTTATGCATTCTGGGGCTACCAGATCTCCAATGCTGCTCAGCTTGACCAGCAAACCATGTATTCTGTAAGGCCGGGAACGGATGTGATTCCTTACTTCATTCCATCAAGTGCCCGTTACGGAGTCATCAGAGACCCAGAAGGGACCACCTATCCAGCCCTTTACAAAGGCCAGAACCCAGGAGACTTCAACTTCTACGAAGCTTCTTCCATCAGAAAGGTCGGCAACAAATTCCTTATGATTTTCTCCGGCTACTCTGGACCAGACTATGGACTGAGCAGTTCCAACTCCACACTTAGATATGCTTATGGAGACTCACCTCTCGGACCATGGAGAAGCGGTGGAGTCCTAGTGGACTCACGCGGAGTCGTACTCAACGAAGATGGCAGTGCACTTACCACCACCAATTCAGGCCACAACACACATGGAAGTCTCCAGGAAATCAACGGCCAGTGGTATGTATTCTATCATCGCCCGCCGCGTGACTTCGGATTTGCACGTCAGGCCATGGTGGCACCAGTTAGCATCGAATGGGATGAGAAGCCAGTATCTGAAGGTGGCAAGGTAGTTATCCGCGGATATAATCCATACGCCAAGGACAAGAAATGGTTAGCAGCAGCCTCCAACGGAGACACATACACCGGAGCAGAAGTAACTTCAGAAGGCTTTCAGGTATTTGGACTAGATCCGTTCAAGTATTACTCTGCCGGATACGCATGCTATTTCTCAAACAACAACGCCCTTCAGGACAGTTGGGATATCTGGGACAATAACATGGATGTCAATGTAGAGCAAGATGATATCGTTGGATTCAAGTATTTCGGATTCGGCGGACTGTCTAAAGCACAGAAAGGGCTCAAACCTTTCAGAGGCACTCGACCAGGTGACAAGACAGCTATCAACATATTCCTTACCCCTAAGACCGCCAAAGCATTCAAAATCAAGGTCATGCTCGACGGACCATACGCCAACAAAGCATGGAGCGGCAAGCAGATTGCAGAAATCGAGATTCCTGCACGCTCATCAAGAATGCCGCTTAAGTTCACTGCAGACGTTTCTAAATATGTGGACAAACTCGGCGGCAAGCACGCCATCTATCTCGTAGCAGAAGGCGAAGACAAGCAGTTGTGCGTACTTCACGGACTCGGATTCAGCAACAAGAAGCAGTCTATTGACATGCCAGAAGTGCCAAAAGTTGACATCAAGGTCAACGGAACCTCTATTGACATGCCTGCTACACCTGTAAGGTTTAGCCATCAGAACGGCTACACAGGATACAATAACTACGAAGCCGAATTCGGAATTCCTGCCACAGAAACCGCTATTCCTGTAGTGAGCGCTACCTGCAGCAATCCTGACGTCAAGATTTCTGTGACCCAGCCTACCTCAAAATACGGCAAGGCTACCATCGTATGTGACTATAAGGGAATGGTTAAGACATATACCTTGAGCCTGAAAACCGCCAATGAGACTGCCACAGCCATGAAGATTGTGGAAGACGGAGGCAGCGGACCTTACAAAGCCATCATGGTCACCGAGCCAAGTCTTGAAGCCCACACGGTATTCCGTCCTGCAGATCTTTCTGTATTCGGGAAAGACAACCCACTTCCTATTCTCGTATGGGGCAACGGAGCATGCACCAACTCGCCTTGGGAGCACGTCAACTTCCTCAATGAAATAGCATCTCACGGATATATTGTCATTGCCACAGGATATATGCCTGTCCCAGGCAAGACCAATTACGGTGCCATGTCCACGTCAGAGCAGCAGATTGAAAGCATTGACTGGGCTGAAAAGGTCAATTCTGATCCGGCAAGCCCTTATTTCAACAAACTCGACACCAAGAGCATCGCTGCAGCCGGAATGTCTTGCGGCGGACTTCAAACCCTGAGCAATGTGGCAGACAAGCGTCTCAAGACCGTAATGATATGCAATAGCGGTCTCTTCGTGGATAGCTCCACTGCAGTACCAGGAATGCCGATGCCTCACAAGGAAAGCCTTAAAGATATCCACACACCTATTCTATATATGCTCGGCGGTCCTGAGGACATAGCATACAACAACGGGATGGATGATTTCAAGCGCATTGATCACGTACTTGCCGTGGCTGTAAACTATCCAGTAGGACACGGAGGCACCTATGCCCAACCTCACGGCGGCGAGTTCTCCGTGGTAGCGCTCAAGTGGCTTGACTGGAATCTCAAGGGCGATAGAAGTGCACTTATGTTCTTCGTCGGTGAGAAGCCAGGCATACTTCAGAGAGAAGGCTGGAGCGTAGAGAGCAAATTCAGAATGCCAAGAAGATAATTTTCATTCAATATCATTTTATGAAAGCATTAAAAACCACTGTTTGCGCACTTGCACTTGCTGCATGTGCCATCGCAACGGCTCAGCCGCGAGGACGCGCGCCTCAGCCTATCACAGACGGTCTAAAAGATGCCTACAAAGATTATTTCAAGGTAGGTGTCGCCGTCAACGTCAACAACGTCACTGACCCGGCACAGATTGCCCTTATCCAGAGGGAGTTCAACAGCATCACCGCTGAAAACGCGATGAAGCCGCAGCCTACAGAGCCGAAGAAAGGCGAGTACAACTGGGAAGACGCAGATAAGATTGCAGACTTCTGCCGCAAGAACGGCATCAAACTCCGCGGACACTGCCTTGTATGGCACAGCCAGATCGGAACCTGGATGTATCAGGACGAGAAAGGACAGCTTCTTCCAAAAGAAGAGTTCTTCGCCAACATGAAGAGCCACATCAACGCCATCGTTTCACGTTACAAGGATATCGTTTACTGCTGGGATGTAGTAAACGAGGCAATGGCAGACGAGCAGCGTTGGCCAGGTGCATCACCTTACCGCAACTCCCCTCTCTACCAGATTGCCGGAGATGAATTCATCGCCAAGGCATTCGAGTATGCACGTGAAGCAGACCCTAATGCACTTCTTTTCTACAATGACTACAACGATGCAGATCCAGCAAAATGCCAGAGAATCTGCGACATGGTCAAGAAGATGAAGGACGCCGGAGTTCCTATCGACGGTATCGGTATGCAGGGACACTACAATATCTACGGACCTACTCCTGAGGCTATTGACGCAGCCATCACTAAATATGCACAGCTCGTTGATCATATCCATATCACAGAACTTGACATCCGCGTCAATGAGGACATGGGTGGCGGACTCCGCTTCAACCAGGGTGCCACTCAGGTTGCAGATTACGAGAAAGTCCTTCAGGAAGACCAGTATGCCCAGCTCTTCAGAGTTCTCCGCAAGCATTCAGATGTAGTTGATTGCGTTACTTTCTGGAACCTCGGTGACAAGGATTCTTGGCTCGGTGTAAACAACTACCCTCTTCTTTTCGATGCTGACTATCAGCCAAAGAGAGCTTACACCATCGTTAAGCATTTCGACCCTTCACAAGACAACGCTGTAATCAAGGAAGACTTCGTTCCTTCATCATTCAATGCACCTGGACAGGACTATCCTATGGTAAACTCTCAGGGATATGCTCGCTTCCGCGTAAATGCTCCTAAAGCCACTTCTGTAATCGTCAGCCTCGGACTCGGCGGACAGGGCGGTACCGTACTTCGCAAGGGTGACGACGGATACTGGTGGGGAACCACTGCCGGACCTATGGACGAAGGATTCCACTATTATCACCTTACAATTGACGGTGGCGTTGTCAACGACCCAGGTACAGGTTTCTTCTTCGGCTCATGCCGCTGGGAGAGCGGAATTGAAATTCCTGCACACGATCAGGACTTCTACGCAGAGAAGAACATCCCTCATGGAAATGTAGAGCAGGTTCTCTTCTGGTCAGAAAGCACCAAGCAGGTACGCCGTGCATTCGTTTATACTCCTCCTACCTACGACTCAAGCAAGAACAAGAAATATCCTGTACTTTACCTCCAGCATGGTTGGGGCGAGAACGAGACCTCTTGGCCTGTACAGGGTAAGGCCGGGCTCATCATGGACAACATGATCAATGACGGACGTGTAGAGCCATTCATCGTAGTCATGACCTATGGTATGACCAATGACGTGGTATTCGGACGTATGGGTGGATTCACAGCAAAAGAGTTCGAGACCGTACTCGTAGATGAGCTTGTTCCATACATCGACTCACACTACCGTACAAAAGCCAAGAAGGAATTCCGCGCTATGGCCGGACTTTCAATGGGTGGTATGGAAACCCACGCTATCACCCTTCGCAGGCCTGAGACATTTGGATATTGGGGACTTCTCAGCGGTGGCACCTACACCCCAGAAGAAGTTGCCGGCACTGGTGTAAAGGGAATCTTCATCGGATGTGGAAGCAAGGAGAATCCTGATGGCGTCACCAAGGCCGCAGAGGCTCTTAAAGCTGCCGGATACAATGCCATGTCATATGTATCACCTGGCACAGCACATGAATTCCTCACATGGCGTCGCTGCCTCTATGAAATGGCTCCGATGCTCTTCAAGAAATAGTTTATACACTATATACGCAAAGAGGTGGCCAGCTTTGGTCACCTCTTTGCGTATCTGTTTAATGCTAACTTATCTATCCTTCCCAGTCATGATATCAAGAACCAGACGATCCGTCTCATTCATTCCATCCCGACCTATTCTTGTGAGGTTGCTTACGCACCGGTCAACATCATCATCAATAATACCTTCCACACAACTTACGCACTCATGCTCCATAGCCATCATAGCAGAAAGTACGGCTGTAGAGACTCCGCTGGTGAGTTTCATCGCGCAGCTCGGCTTGGCTCCGTCGCATATCATTCCGGTCAAATTAGCAATCATATTCTTTACAGCATACGTAACCTCCTTATAACCACCACCCATAAGATATGTTATACCGCAGCTCGAGCCCGTAGCAGCAACCACGCACCCGCACAGCGCAGAAAGCCGGCCAAGACTCTGCTTGATATATATGGCCGTAAGATGACTTAGCGTCAATGCCCTTGTCAGCTGCTCCTCTGAGGCATGGTTTTCATCAGCGAAGACCACCACCGGTAGTGTGGCTGCAATCCCCTGATTTCCAGAGCCGGAATTGCTCATTACAGGAATCATAGCACCAGCCATACGAGCATCGCAAGCAGCAGAAGTATAAGAAAGCATCTTTATAAACACGCTATCCCCTATCATCTGCTTCTCTTTCTCATGATTGAGCATCTTGCCTATCCTATGGCCATATTCGCCCTTGAAAGAAGATTCGGCAGCAGACTTGTTGAGATCACGTGCTTTAAGAATAAAACTCAGCTCGCCCAATGGGGACTCCGTAGCGAATTCCCATACTTTGTGAAGGCTAAGCTTCACCGGGCGTTCATCATCTGATGCGAATGAAGAGCTGCCTGCACGATGATCCAAAAGCACGTCACCATTATGACATACATATACAAACTTCGTATGACCCCCGGAAATGATGGCTTGAGCCGTATCATCACCTGACTTCACCGTCACCTCCACATAGAGCTTCTCTTCTATACCATCCTTGAGAGAGATATGAATCCGCCCGTCATCAATGAAACGCTTGCCACGAGTGACATCTTCAGACGTGATGTCTTTAAGTACTTCCAGACCATATTCCGAATGTCCTGCAATTGCACCAAGAGCCACGGCAATAGGAAGTCCTATCATCCCTGTTCCAGGGATACCAACCCCCATGGCATTCTTCAAAATATTGGCACTGAGGAGCAATTCTATGCTTTCAGGCTCTTTTCCAAGTACCTCCGAAGCCTTAGCTACACAAAGAGCCACGGCGACAGGCTCTGTACAGCCTATCGCCGGGACCACTTCTTTATTGATAAGTTCAATTATCGACTTACGTTCTTCTTTAGCAAGCATACCCTATTTCAAGACTTTCGGGAGTTCGAGGAGCCAAGTCTTCAATGCCGTCATCCAAGCATCACGATACTCGAATTGTCTATCAGTCCATCCGTGTCCCCCTACAGGCATGATATACATTGAACTATAATTGACGGCATTCCTTACAAGAGCTTCGTAGTATTCGAGAGAATTGCGCACCGGGACAAGATTATCGTCCGTACAATGCATCAAAAATGCTGGCGGTGTATCAGAATTAACCCTCTTCTCGGCACTATACTCTGCGCATAACTCTTCAGAGGCACCATCGCCCAGAAGATAATGCTGGCTTCCAAGATGCGTAAATGAGGAATCCATGGTAATCACAGGATAGAAGAGTACACTGAAGTCGGGTCTCTCCACCTTGTTTGAATAGTCTGTAGAAGCCCATGCGGCAAGGTGACCACCAGCAGAATTGCCCTGAACGCCAAGCCACTTGAAACCATATTCACTGGCACGTTCACGCATGATACTGAATGCCTTGTGAACATCGCTAATAGGCACTTCCTTATGTCCGTTTGGAAGTCTGTACTTCAGGACAGCATACACGATCCCCATCTCATTGTACCATGGAGCAAGAGAGAATCCCTCAGTCTTGTCCCAGACATCCACATACCCGCCACCAGGGCAGGAAATAATGGCAAGCCCATTGCATGGTCCTTTGGGGAGGAAAATGGAAAGAGTCGGTCTAGTCACATTGGTCACGTGATTACCATAGTCAAACTCTTCCTTTGTGATTCCATTACTATTAGGAGCGCCATCAGGCCAAAGCTCCACCACAAGGTCTGGCTTCGGATAATCAGGCATTTTCATCGTACGCCCCGGCTGAGCAAAAGCACTGGCACCAAAGGCAAGAACGGCACATGCAAGAAGAACAATCCTTTTCATAAGCAGAGGCGCTACTTGATAGTTTCTTTTACTGTCTTAACGAGTTTGGCTGAAGGCTTACAGTCACTCTGATAAGGTAGAAGATACCACTCCACCGTATAAGTAAGCGACTCGCCTGGAGCGAGAGTAGTATATGCACCCTGGCTTTCAAGCTCGATGAATGTCTTACCCTGATTTACATAAACCTGAATCTCAGCCTCATTAGGAGCCGGCTCATCCGCCTTGATATCAGGGAAATGCTTGACAAGGAGGAGTTCGCCATTGGAATATGCAAGCCAACCTTTTCCATCTGCATTGATCTTACGGTTCTCCTTGTTCTCATCGAAAGTGTACCATGCACAACCTTTCTTATCAGTGAATTTCATCACATCAGCAGGCCAGATATCCTTGGATGAACACTCAAAGAAAATAAGACCGTCACCAGGAACACGGGTAATCTCCCACGGAGCCACCTTACGAGTCTCGGTAGAATGATTCACGATGGAGTAGCTGACTACCACAGAGTTCTTCTCAGGAACAGCAGTAAATACTTTGCGGATGCTATACTTGAATTTGTCTGAGACCTGTCCTGTCATAACGATGGAATTGTCCTTCATTTCCACTTCATAAGGGTTTCTGTCATACTCAGCTACAGGTGGCCAGTTCCACTCAGTCTGCGGACTTGTCCAGAATGTACTTCCGAAAGCGTTGAATCTCTGAAGTTGAGAAATAACTTCCTTGCCTTCGTACTTGAAAGACAACACCTTAGCACCCTTACCGGCGTCAATCACCATTGAGACCTTGCCAGCAGTAATGCCATAAAGTCCGTCACCCTTACTCTCAGTAAGAGGAGCAGCAGCAAAGGCTGAAATACAAGCAGCCAATACAAAAGAAACGGTAGAAACAATCTTTTTCATATAGAAACTAAATAACTGTTGCTGATAGAATCTTCACATCCTCAAGAGGCCTATCGGCTTCATCCGTCTGCACGCCCTGGATTTTCTCCACAATATCAAACCCTTCCTCGAGTTCTCCGAACACCGTATACTGGTCATCAAGAAATGGGGTTCCGCCTACGGTTTTGTAAGCATTGCGACGCTCTTCAGAGAGGCGACCAAGACCTTTCTCCACCACGATGGCATTGGCTTCAGCCTCAAGCTGCTGCTGAAGATCCATAAGTGCTTCACGGTTATGGTCCCGGCGCATCTGCAAAATCTCATCCCTATGCTCGGAAGCAAGCTTGGAGAACACACTGTTCTGTGCCTGCATCTGACACTGTCTGTCGAGCTGGTCCATCTTGGAGTCATTGTACTTCTCTCCCCATACAATATAAAACTGACATCCACTGCTTCTGCGCTCAGGATTAACCTGATCACCTTGTCTTGCCGCGCACAACGCACCTCTTTTGTGGAAAAGCGAAGGTACGAACTCCGCTGGTACAGTATATCCTACATCACCCGTACCAAGCCTCTTTCCTTTGGGAGCGCCCTTGCTATCCGGGTCACCACCCTGAATCATAAAGCCCTTTATCACACGGTGAAACAAAGTCCCTTCGTAAAATCCCTCATTGACAAGTTTGATAAAATTGTCACGATGAAGAGGAGTCTCATCATATAGTTTCACGACAAGATCTCCATAATTGGTAGAAATACGTATTCTAGTCATAAATATGTGTCTAATCATGCGAATATACGAAAAAAGGGCCGAAAGTCATAACTTTCAGCCCCAAAACATCCACTCACACAAGGAATTATTCTTCCGCTGGTTTAAGTGTGGTGTAAACGTTGGTGACATCCTCGTCATCCTCAAGAAGATTGGTGAGTTTGTCAAGAGTTGCCCGCTGCTCAGGAGTCACATCCTTCAGCTCCACATTAGGAATCTGCTCGAAACCACCGGAGATAAGTTCATAGCCGTTCTCCTCTATATACTTCTGAATCTGCCCATAAGCAGTGTAGTCTCCATAAATGACAATAACCTTGTAAACATTTCCGTCCTTGTCTTCCTCTTCGGACTCAAAAAGCTCATCTACGCCATAGTCAATCATCTCAAGCTCAAGCTCTTCCACATCAATTCCGTCTTTTGCCTTAATACGGAACGTACACTTGTGGTCAAACATGAAACTTACGGAACCGGAAGTGCCAAGAGAGCCGCCGCACTTTGTGAAATAACTTCTTACGTTAGCCACCGTACGTGTATTGTTGTCAGTAGCCGTCTCCACAAGATAAGCGATTCCAAACGGACCGTATCCCTCGAAAGTAACCTCCTTAAAATCGCCCTGCTTACTCTCGGTCGCCTTTTTAATGGCACGCTCAATATTCTCCTTAGGCATCTGCTCGGTACGAGCCTCAGCCATGAGCGCACGAAGACGAGGGTTACCCGTCACATCAGGACCACCCTGCTTTACAGCGATAGTAATCTCCTTCCCCAACTTGGTAAAGGTACGGGCCATATGCCCCCACCTCTTCATCTTTCTTTCCTTACGGAATTCAAATGCTCTTCCCATATCTGTCGTCTTGATTATTCAGAAACCCTTGCTATAGAAGTGGCAATATCATAAGCCTCCACTGACTGAGGATAATAATCGTTAATCTTGTTGTAGCATGCGAGTGCAGATGATTTGTCGCCAAGAGCCTCATAAGCAAGACCGGCTTTCATGAGATAGCCGGCGGCAAACACATTGTCAGATATAGAAGCAGCCTTCTCGAAGCACTCGACAGCGGCCTTATAATTCTGAAGTCCTACATAAGCGTCACCTTCACAAGCCTTGGCACGGGCAGCAAGAATAGGCTCCTTGACATTGTACTTCTTGAGATAAGAAATGGCGTCCTCAAAATTACCGAGATTAAGCTCGCATACACCAGCATAGAGGTACACAGCCTTGCCGGCCTTAGAACCATAATTCTTGATAACATCAGCAAAACCAAGGTTATTGCCATCACCATTAAGAGCAATCTCAAACTCGCCGTTCTGGAAACTCTGCTCTGCCGGGAAAGCCTGCTCCATAGCCTCGTTGCATTGCTTCTGATATACAAATTTGTTGTACAAAAGGATACCGACTCCTACAACCACGATGGCTGCAAGAGTAATCCACATGGTCTTACCGTACTTGGCAAAGAACTTTTCTGTAGAAGAAACGGTCTGTTCAAGATTCTCCTGAATAGCCTCTTCCCTTTTTGTGTTTGTGTTAGCCATATTGAAATTATTTTAATAATCGTACTAATAGCCTGCAAAATTACAAAAAATACTTCAACTACACAAGAGCACGCGTCCTATTGCTTAAATTGAGTTTATTGACTAACTTTGCCTTGTGCCAACATTGGAAAGAATAGTCATCCAGGACTTCAGGAACATCGGGCTGCAGGAGCTTCACTTCTCCCCCAAGATTAACTGCATCAGCGGAGGAAACGGCGAGGGAAAAACCAATCTGCTCGATGCGATATGGTATTTGTCCATGACCAAGAGCGCAACCGGAAGCAGCGACAGATTCAACTTCAGGCACGGGTGCGACTCCTTTTCCATCATGGGTTCCTACAAGATGCCGTCTGGGACGAATTCCAAATTCAGTATCAGTGTCTCCTCTTCCGGAGAAAAACGGCTCAAAAAGGATGACAAACCATACGACAAGCTTTCTTCCCACATCGGGATTCTACCGATAGTGATGGTATCACCGGCCGATACCGCATTGATAAGCGAGTCCGGAGAAGAACGCCGGAGATTCGTCAATCTTGTGCTTTCACAGCTTGACCGCGAATACATGTCCACACTGCAGCAGTATAATCGGCTTCTGCTCCAGCGAAATAGGCTCCTCAAAGAAGGCTCAGCAGACGAAGACTACCTTGACGTACTTGACCAACGGATGGAAGACCTTTCAGAACCCATTTTCCGAAGCAGACAGCTATTCTGCAAAAACATCCTCCCTTGTGTACAGGAATACTATCAGAGGATCAGTGCCGAATGCGAGCAAATAGACATACAATACCGCTCGGACCTTGACAAGGCACCGCTTTCAGAGTTGCTTAAGTCAAGCAGGGAGAGAGATCGGATGATAAAATACACTGGTTACGGCATACAAAGGGACGATTTTATATTCTCCCTCAACTCAATGCCGATAAGGTATTGTGGCTCACAAGGGCAGCAGAAGTCATTTCTCGTGTCACTTAAATTCTCCCAATATGACATCATGGGCAAGCAAGGCCTGGCAGCGCCAACCCTGTTATTGGACGACCTTTTCGACAAACTTGATCCCAAAAGAATAGAGAATCTTCTGTCAATTGTCAGCGACAGAAACTTCGGGCAGATATTTCTCACGGACCCGGACATGGCAAGGACAAAAAGCATTGTGGACTCCATCACCAGCCAGAGAGCATATTTCATAGCAGAAAAAGGAGCATTCAGAGAAGATGGGCAGACTGAGTAGAAAAAAAGCCGAGGGCATTGACTCTCTCATTCAAGCGTGGATCAAATCAAACAGAATAGCCGCACCGCTCAACAGGCATCTTGTCTTTTCTGCCTGGGACCAGGCATCTGGAGCCGGACGATACACCGTACGCCGCTACTACAATGACGGCAAATTATACATCACTCTAAACTCATCCGTCCTCCGGAGCCAGCTTACATTTCAGAAAGATTTTCTGATAGAAAAAATCAACGCCATACTTAATGGCAACGAATTGTTTTCCAAGGATAATCGACAGGTATCCTACGTAAAGGAACTGATACTCAAATGAAAATAGTCATTGACAAATCGATACCCTTCATCGAAGGAGTGTTCGAGCCATACGCAGAAGTAACATACAAGGACGGTCCGCTCATTTCAAAGGAGGACCTTACTGATGCCGAGGCCCTGGTTATACGCACTCGCACGAAATGCGACGCCGCCCTTCTAGACGGAACACCGGTAAAAATTATAGCGACAGCAACTTCTGGGACAGAAAACATAGATGTCCCCTACTGCCAGAGCCACGGCATTTATTTCAAGAACGCCTCCGGGTGCAATGCCGGCGGAGTATCCAATTATGTTTTCTCCGCAATATTCGGAGCGGCTGCAAAAAAAAGCATACCACTGACAGGACGCACTCTCGGAATAATAGGAATGGGCAGTGTTGGGCAGAGAGTAGAGGCTATGGGGCGGGCCCTGGGCTTCAAAATCATGAGATTCGACCCGCAGAAAGCAGAAATCGAATGGTACACCCAGTTCAGTACATTAGACGAACTTCTTGCAAATTCAGACATCATAACACTACATATACCCCTGACTGATAGCACAAAAGGAATGTGCAATGCCGCATTTTTCGAGAAGATGAAACAAGGAGCATTCTTTGTCAATACTTCTCAAGGGGATATTGTAGTGGAAAACGACTTGATAGATGCCATACCAAGACTCGGTCCAGTGATAATTGATGCCTGGAGTCACGAACCTGCCATCAATACAAGACTGATGAATCTCGTGGACATAGCTACCCCGCACATAGCGGGATATTCACTCCAAGGTAAGCAGATTGGCTCATCAATGGCCGTGCGAGCCGTAGCCCGGTTCATGAGCATTAGGGAGCTGTATGACTTTTTCCCGACCACAGACAATATGGAATATCAGGCAGTAAAGATTGATGTTCTCGACAAGTCACAAGGGCAGATTGCAGCCATAATGCAATACAACTATCCCATCTTCACTGACGATTTCATGTTCAGGATGAATCCTACGAAGTTTGAAGAACTCAGAAGCAACTATAGCTATAGAAGAGAATTTTATTTATAACTTTATAACACACAAATAATAACCGATATGGACAAATTAAAAATCACAGCTCAGACAGAGCGATTCCGCAAAGGATTCCCTTGGCTGGATATAGTGGCACCAGCCACCGCCGGAAGAGGCATTGAAATACTGAACGAAGCCGCAGCAGCCAGTGCAGCGGCCTACGCAGATAGCGCAGAAGTAGACGGGAGATGCAAGTTCGTCCCGGCTTCAGGAGCAGCATCACGAATGTTCAAAGACATCTTCGCAGGAATGGACGAGCCCAACGACCAGGTCCGCAAGCTCTCTGAGAATCTTGAGAAGTTTGCATTCTATACCCCTGACGTCTTCGGCTCCGCACCTTTCGATCCATGCTCCACTGCACGAAAGCTCCTTACCGAAGAGGGGCTTGACTACGGCAGCAAGCCCAAAGGCGTACTCGCATTCCACAGATACCCTGATGAAATAAGGACGGCTCTAGCCGAACACCTTGTCGAAGGGCAGGCCTATATGCGCAATTCTGACAATACAGTAAACCTTGTCATCACCATTTCGCCAGAGCACAGACAGTTGTTCGAGGATGCGCTCGCAGAGATCAAGGACAAATACGAAAAAAGATACGGAGTCAGATATAACATCACTTTCACCTACCAGGACAAAAACACTGATACCATAGCGGTAGGCGAAGACAACAAGCCATTCCTCAAAGAGGATGGGAGCATATTGACAAGGCCAGCTGGACACGGAGCCCTCATCTACAACCTCAATGCGACAAAGGAGGAACTGGTCTCCATCAAAAATATAGACAACGTCTGTGTGGAGAGCATGCAGCAGACCACATACTACTGGAAGAAAGTTCTTATGGGCCGTGCGCTTCAGCTCCGCGACCGTATCAGAGGCTACATATTCGCACTTGACCAGCTGACTGACACAAGAAGCGAGCTTACAAAGGCCGCCGGTGCCCCATTCATCACATTCAACCTTCCGGATGACCCTTACAGCACGGATGAATGCCAGAGCCTCTGCAACGAAATCGAGCAATTCCTCCGAGATGAACTCTGCATAGAATTACCGGAAGCAAAGAACTGCAAGGATAGGGCAATGACGCTAAGAAGCAAGCTCGACAGGCCTATCAGAGTATGCGGCATGGTTAGGAACGAAGGCGAGCCAGGCGGAGGACCGTTCATTGTCCGAGACAAGAAGGGAGCCACTTCCCTCCAGATTCTGGAAGCTGCCCAAATAGACAAGAACAACCCTCAGGCGCTCAAAGCGCTCAGCTCCGCCACCCACTTCAACCCGGTAGACCTCGTATGCTGTCTTGAAGACCACAATGGATGTCATTTCGACCTCCTCAGATTCGTAGACGAGGAGACAGGGCTAATCAGTCAGAAGAGCTATAAAGGTCGTACACTCAAGGCCCTAGAACTTCCAGGCCTGTGGAACGGCTCCATGTCCGACTGGAATACGCTTTTCGTAGAAGTGCCACTTGAGACATTCAATCCAGTTAAAACAGTACTCGATCTTCTTAGACCGGCACACCAGTAGTGTGTTGAATTGATTTTTTTACTATCTTTGTGTGTTTGTTTAGTAGTATATAGCACATAAAGATATATGAGTATCCAGCAAGAAAAAATCAAGGAATTGGTTGAGCGCAGGGCTTCCGCGAAACTCGGTGGGGGGCAAAAGCGCATAGATGCCCAGCATGGCAAAGGCAAACTCACTGCCCGTGAGAGACTTGCACTTCTGCTTGACGAGGGCAGTTTTGAAGAGTTCGATATGTTTGTGCAGCACCGCTGCACTGATTTCGGGATGGAGGCATCCCATACAGACGGAGACGGCGTCGTTACCGGACAGGGTACAATTGACGGCCGTCTCGTTTATGTATTTGCACAGGACTTCACCGTCAACGGAGGATCATTGTCCAAGACCATGTCAGAAAAAATCTGCAAGGTTATGGATATGGCTGTAAGAAACGGTGCTCCTATCATCGGGCTCAATGATTCAGGTGGAGCTCGTATCCAGGAAGGAATTGATGCACTTGCCGGATACGGAGAGATTTTTGAGCGCAACATCCTTGCAAGCGGAGTTGTACCGCAGATAAGCGGCATCTTCGGACCTTGCGCCGGCGGAGCCGTCTACTCCCCTGCCCTTACTGACTTCACCCTCATGGTGGAGAACACATCTTATATGTTTCTTACTGGACCTTCAGTAGTCAAGTCAGTTACCGGAGAGGTAGTCGATCAGGAGACCCTCGGCGGAGCGAGTGTACACACCTCCAAGTCAGGAGTTGCACATTTCAGCGCACCTGACGAGCAGACTGGTATCGAAACCATCAAGAAGCTCCTCTCTTTCCTCCCTCAGAACAATCTTGAGACAGCACCAGAAAGACCTACATCAGACCCTGTGGGCCGTATGGAGGAGAGTCTCAACAATATCATCCCGGATAACCCCAACAAGGCTTACGACATGTGCGGAGTCATCGGCGCCATCGTGGATGACGGAGAGTTCTTCGAAGTACATAAGAACTTCGCCAAGAACATAATTGTGGGATTCGCCCACATGGGAGGCCGGAGTGTCGGTATCGTTGCCAACCAGCCAAATGTTCTTGCCGGATGCCTTGACATCAACGCATCCCGTAAAGCATCAAGATTCGTACGCTTCTGCGATGCATTCAACATTCCTCTCGTTACACTTGTAGACGTTCCAGGATTCCTCTGCGGAACCAATCAGGAATATGGCGCTATCATTTCCAACGGAGCCAAACTTCTCTATGCATACGGAGAAGCCACCGTACCTAAGGTCACCGTCACACTCCGAAAGAGTTACGGCGGAGCGCACATCGTGATGAGTTGCAAGCAGCTTCGTGGTGACATCAACTACGCCTGGCCATCAGCCAACTTTGCAGTCATGGGTGCCGAGGGTGCAGTAGGCATCATTTACGGCAAGGAGCTCAAGGCAGAAACAGATCCAGCCAAAAGCGCAGCCCTCGCCGAGCAGAAGAAGCAGGAATACAATGACCTTTTCTGCAACCCTTATCAGGCAGCGAAGAAAGGTTATATCGAAGATATCATTGAGCCACGTAATACACGTTTCCGCGTAATCAGGGCTCTCGAGACATTGAACGGCAAACGCCAGGAAATTCCGGCCAAGAAACATGACAACCTTCCTTTATAATATACTGCCCCTCACCGCCGGGTCAGACAAGATGGCCCAGACGGATCCTCATGGATGGACGCTGACCCTCATTAGTGTCGGCGTTGTGTTCGTAGCTCTGATTATCCTGTATTTTCTATACACTTTTTCAGGCAACATCTTCTCCGGAAAGTTCAAGCTCACTTCAGGCAAGAAAAAGTCTGCCAAGTCCTCCGATATGGATTTAGTGGCCGCAGCCATCGCCCTCGCAGTCAATGCTGAGACTTCATCAGCAGAGACCGAGGTGGCCATAGCTACAGCACTTCACCTATATCTGAGCGACTCTGTTCACGACATCGAGCCAGGCTTCATAACCATCCGGCAAAACCCGGCATCGCTCTGGGCTAATAAGCAGTTTAATTTCAGAAAATCAACAAAGTAATGAAAGAATATAAATTTAAGATTAACGGCAAGGAATTCTGTGTTGCCGTAAATGGCATAAGTGGCACCAAGGCTGATGTCACTGTCAACGGAGTAAATTATGATGTAGAACTTGAGAATGCCGTTGCTCCGGCACCAGCTGCACCAGTTCAAGCTGCACCAGCAGCAGCCGCATCCCCTGCACCTGCCGCCAAGGCTGCAAGCCCTGCACCAGCAGCAGGAGGGAAAGCCATCGTATCCCCTCTTCCAGGAGTTATCATCAGCGTAGATGTCAAAGAGGGATCTGTAGTTAAAAGAGGACAGAAAGTAGCTGTAATTGAGGCCATGAAGATGGAGAATGACATTCTTGCAGACGTAGATGGCACAGTTACCGCCGTACACGTGTCCAAAGGCGACACAGTAGCTGAGGACGCTAAAATCGTGACCATCGCATAATGGAGACCGTAATAGAGAGTCTGCAGCAGTTCTGGCAGTTCACAGGATTCTACAACTGCACATGGCAGCACCTCGTGATGATATGTATCGGACTGATCTTCGTCACTTTAGGTATTGTCAAAAAATGGGAGCCACTGCTATTGGTCCCAATCGGATTTGGTATGATTATCGGCAACATTCCGCTTCCTTCCGGAATGAATGTCAGTATCTATGAGGAGGGTTCCGTACTCAACATTCTCTATCAGGGTGTAAGACAGGGATGGTATCCGCCGCTAATTTTCCTCGGTATCGGAGCCATGACGGACTTCTCAGCCTTGATTTCTCAGCCTCGGCTCATACTTATCGGAGCAGCAGCACAGATGGGTATTTTCGGGGCATACCTACTAGCTTTGGCTATCGGGTTCGCTCCTAACGAGGCAGGTGCTATCGGCATTATCGGAGGCGCAGACGGTCCTACTGCCATTTTCTTGAGTTCCAAACTTGCCCCTGAGCTGATGGGAGCTATCGCAGTGTCTGCTTATTCATACATGGCATTGGTTCCGGTTATCCAGAAACCTATCATGTTGCTCCTAACAAGCAAGAAAGAAAGAGTCATCAGGATGAAAAAGCCGCGTGTGGTAAGCCAGAAGGAGAAGATTGTATTCCCTATCATCGGTTTCATCTGCACCGCTTTCATTGTTCCTTCAGGACTTCCACTTTTGGGTATGCTCTTCTTTGGAAATCTTCTCAAAGAAAGTGGTGTAACCAAGAGACTTGCGACCACCGTAAGCGGACCGCTCATTGATGTAGTTACCACCCTTATCGGTGTGACTGTTGGAGCGTCCACACAGGCAGACGTATTCCTAACTGGCAATTCCGTGAAGATTTTCGGACTCGGACTTCTCTCATTCGTTATTGCCACAACATGCGGAGTGTTGTTTGTGAAGTTCATGAACTTATTCCTTCCTGAAGGAAAGAAGATTAATCCGCTCATCGGAAATGCTGGTGTATCCGCAGTACCAGATGCTGCTCGAGTATCCGAGACTGTGGGACTTGAGGCCGATCCGGGCAACCATCTACTCACCCACGCCATGGCACCGAATGTGGCAGGAGTCATCGGTTCAGCAGTTGCAGCAGGTATTCTTCTTGGTTTCCTTGGTTAAAGAGTCATAAAAAAGACATTTTGTTCCAAAAAAGAAAAAGCTCCGTCAAATTGACGGAGCTTTTTCTTTTTTGGATTATTTATATTGACTTTGGTAAGTTTTTTGTTTAGATTTGTATGATTTAATATGATTAATAACATATCCGATATGTCCAACAAATTACAGGAACTTACGGACAGACTCTATAACGAAGGCCTGTCCAAAGGCAAAGAAGAAGGAGAACTCCTTTTGTCCAAAGCCCATAGCGAAGCAGACAGCATAATTGCTGAAGCCAGAAAAAAGGCGGAAGACATTATCAGAGATGCTGAAGACAAGGCCTCACAGTTGAAAGAAAAAGCCGAGTCCGATATCAGGATGGCATCAGAGCAGGCTTTGATATCTACAAAAAAAGATATCGAGAATCTTTTGATAGACGCACTTTGTTCAGAAAAGATCACAAAATCCCTAACAGACGAAGATTTTCTTAAAGAAATCATCCTCGCGGTAGCTGAGAAATTCAGCGCCCAGCAGTCAGAGGAGATCAGTCTCGTGCTCCCTGAATCACTTGCGGGAAAGCTTGAGCCATGGGTCGCCACGGAACTAAGAAAAGCTCTCGGGAAGGAAATCAGCGTATCGTTCTCCAAGAAAATCAAGGGCGGATTCAACATTGGTCCGAAGGACGGAAGTTGGTATATCAGTATGACTGATGAGAGTTTCAGGTCTCTGATCTCCGAATACCTGAGGCCGGTCACAAAGAAACTTCTCTTCGGATAAGGATGAACAACTACGAATACATAGTTGCGAGCCTTCCTGTCATTGAGCCGGACACAAGATTCGGGTCTTCTGAAATCATTGACAACATCATAGAGGAGGTCAGAGAGCAATTATCGTCCAAAGACAGTCTTCTTTTGACCAAATTGCTTGAAGGATATGATCCGGATAAGCTCGATGCTGGTTTCTATAAGGATTGTCTCTCAAGCAGTTGTAGGTTTATAAGACAGTATTTTCTCTACGACCTCATGCTTCGCAATACCAAGGTTGAATACCTCAATGCCACACTCGGCAGGCCAGAGGGAAAGGATATTCTTCATCTCGAAGGACTTGAAGAACAAGAATTTGAGCAGCATGATGAAATTATGGAGATTCTCTCCAGGAAAGATATCATAGATAGGGAGAGAGGTCTTGACATGGCTACATGGAGTTATATAGATGAACTCAACACCATGGATTTCTTCGACCTGGATGCCATCCTTGGGATTGTTGCCAAACTCATGATAGTCAGAAGATGGGACAAGCTTGACCCTGAGAGGGGCGCAGAGTTCTTCCGGAAGCTCGTAAAGGAGATAAGAGCTACATACGATAACAAAAAACAAATATAAAAATGCATACAAAAGGTAAGGTTACCGGCATCGTTTCCAACCTCGTTACGGTCACTGTGGACGGACCAGTAGCGGAGAATGAACTTTGTCACATTAGGCTCGGCGACACTTCTCTGCTCGCGGAAGTCATCAAAGTGACTGGCGACAAGGCTTCGGTGCAGGTTTTCGAGAGCACACGAGGCCTTAAGAACGGAGACAGCGTGGAGTTTCTCGGCAAGATGCTCGAAGCAACGTTGGGACCGGGACTCATGTCCAGCGTATATGATGGTCTTCAGAACGATCTCACCACCATGGACGGAGTTTTCCTGAAAAGAGGAGAATATACGGACCCGCTCAATCATGATAAACTCTGGGACTTCACACCTTTGGCCAAAGAAGGTGACAAAGTCGAAGCAGCAAGCTGGCTGGGTGAAGTAAAGGAAGGCTGGCTGCCTCACAAGATAATGGTACCATTCTCGTTCAAAGGGGAATTTACCGTCAAGAGCATCATCAAGGAGGGGCAATACAATATAGACACAGTGATAGCCACTCTTACCGATGAGAACGGAGAAGATCACGCTGTCACCATGGTACAGAGATGGCCGGTAAAAGTGGCTGTAAAAACATACGCGCACAAGCCAAGACCTCGTAAGATCATGGAGACTGGAGTCCGCGTGATTGATACCTTCGATCCTATTGCCGAAGGAGGAACAGGATTCATTCCTGGACCATTTGGATGTGGAAAGACGGTGCTCCAGCACGCCATTGCCAAGCAAGGAGAGGCAGATGTGATAGTTATGGCTGCCTGCGGCGAACGCGCCAATGAGGTAGTGGAAATCTTTACCGAATTCCCGGAATTGATTGACCCTCACACCGGCCGACACTTGATGGAAAGAACCACCATCATCTGCAACACTTCTAATATGCCTGTTGCAGCCAGAGAGGCATCAGTGTACACGGCAATGACCATTTGCGAATACTATCGTGCCATGGGACTGCGCTGCCTTCTGCTTGCAGACTCCACTTCCCGTTGGGCTCAGGCGCTCAGGGAGATGTCCAACCGTATGGAGGAACTTCCGGGTGCCGATGCATTCCCGGTGGACCTCTCATCCATCATTGCCAATTTCTACGCCCGCGCCGGTATGGTAGAGCTCAATAACGGCAAGACGGGCGCCATCACTTTCATCGGTACCGTATCCCCTTCCGGAGGTAACCTCAAGGAGCCAGTAACGGAGTCCACCAAGAAGGCGGCAAGATGCTTCTATGCCCTTGAGCAGAGTCGTGCCGACCAGAAGAGATATCCATCCGTAAACCCTATCGAATCATATTCCAAGTACCTTGAATACCCTGAAATAGTGGAATATATGGATGAGAAGATAGAGAAGGGCTGGGTGGACAAGGTTCTCAAGGCCAAGAACGTGGTAAGAAGAGGTAAGGAGATGTCCGACCAGATCAATATCCTCGGAGATGACGGTGTACCTATGAGTTACCATGAGGCCTTTTGGAAGTCAGAACTTATTGACTTCGCTTTCCTTCAGCAGGATGCCTTTGACGACATAGACGCCTTGTGCCCAATGGAGAGGCAGAAGTATATGCTTGACCTTCTTATGGACATCTGCGACCACCACTTCGAATTCTCTGATTTCGAGGAATGCCGCTCATTCTTCAAGAAAATGATCAACATCCTTCGACAGATGAACTATACGGCTTTCAAGTCAGACAAGTTCAACGATTACCAGCAGCAGTTGAACAATCTTATTTCGTAAATTATGTCAAAAGTATACAACCGCACATACACAAAGCTCCACGCCATCACCAAGGCTACGGTATCGCTTAAGGCGGAGGGTGTCTCAAACGATGAGCTTGCTGTGGTAAACGGCAGACTGGCCCAGGTGGTAAAGACCAAGGGAGACATTGTAACCCTTCAGGTTTTTTCTGGCACAGAAGGAATGCCGACAGATGCAGAAGCAACATTTCTCGGAGCCCCTCCTACCCTCAAAGTCAGCGAGCAGCTTTCAGGAAGATTCTTCAACGCCTACGGAAAGCCGATTGACGGAGGCCCGGAGACGGAAGGAGAAATAAGAGAGATAGGAGGACCTTCTGTCAACCCATACAAGCGCCGCCAGCCATCGGAGCTGATTCCAACCGGTATCGCAGGCATTGACCTCAACAATACGCTTGTCTCAGGACAAAAGATTCCTTTCTTCGCAGATCCAGATCAGCCGTACAATAAAGTGATGGCAGATGTGGCACTAAGAGCTGACGTTGATAAGATTATTCTCGGAGGGATGGGACTATCCAATGACGATTACCTGTTCTTCCGCAACGAATTCGAGTCCGCTGGAGCCCTTGATAGGATTGTATCTTTCGTCAACACCACAGAAGATTCCCCTGTAGAGAGGCTCCTGATTCCGGATATGGCACTTACAGCGGCAGAGTATTTTGCGGTGGATAAAAACGAGAAAGTTCTTGTCTTACTGACAGATATGACCCTGTATGCAGACGCTCTCTCCATCGTTTCCAACCGTATGGACCAGATTCCGTCAAAGGATTCCATGCCAGGCTCATTGTACTCAGACCTCGCCAAGATTTACGAGAAAGCAGTTCAACTCCCGGACGGAGGATCCATTACAATCATAGCAGTGACAACCCTTAACGACGGAGACATCACCCATGCCATTCCTGACAATACAGGATATATCACAGAGGGCCAGCTATTTCTTCGCGCCGATTCGGACTCCGGAAAGGTCATCATTGATCCTTTCCGCTCATTGAGCCGACTCAAACAGCTTGTACAAGGAAAGAAGACAAGAGAGGATCATTCTCAGGTGATGAATGCCGGTGTACGCCTCTACGCAGACGCGCAGAACGCAAAGACCAAGATGGAGAACGGATTTGATCTCTCCGACTATGACCTCAGATGCCTTGACTATGCCAAGGAGTACGCTACACGCCTCCTTTCCATCGATGTAAATATAGGAATCGAGGAAATGCTCGACACTGCATGGGAGATATTCGCCAAATATTTCAGCCCCGCCGAGACTGGTATCAAACAGGTATTTATAGACAAATATTGGAAGAAATAACGCACCGTGGCCATTAAGTTTCAATACAACAAGACATCTCTGACGAACCTTGGAAAGCAGCTGAAGGTTCGCAAGAACGCTCTGCCTACCTTGAAGAACAAGGAAGCAGCCCTGCGCTCGAGCGTACAGGCAGCCAAAGCTGAGTCCAAGAGGCTCGCAGAGGAACTGGAACGTGCCATCTCTGAATACGACTATCTTTCCGCCTTATGGAACGAATTCGAGCCTGGGCTTATAACCATCACTGACGTCGAGTTGACAACCGTCAAGGTTGCCGGCGTCAATACCCCGAAACTCGGAGAAATACACTATTCACTCAAGGAATTTAATGCCTTCACCAAGCCGGCGTGGTATGCTGACGGAGTGGAGATACTCAAGAAACTCACGCGCCTTGGCATTGAATCCGAAGTGTACATGAAGAAGAGGGATATTCTGGAGTTCAACCGAAAGAAGACCACCCAGAAAGTCAATCTCTACGAGAAAGTGCAGATTCCAGGCTATCAGGAGGCTATCCGCAAAATCAAGCGGTATATGGAGGACGAGGAGAATCTCTCCAAGGCAGCTTCCAAGATAGTCAAAACCAGACACGAAGAAGAAGAAAAGGAGGGAGGCTTATGATATCCGCAATGACCAAATATACGTTCCTGCTTCTGGACGGAGACAGGCAAAGATTTCTTGAAGACATTCAGGAACTTGGGGTTGTAGACATCAAGCGCTCATCCAAGCCGGTGGATGATGTATCCAGAAAGATTGTAGACCGCATTGAGGCACTTAAGGAAGAAATCAAGGAAATCAATAGCGGCTCTGACAAGCAGACTGATAACATCAAAGCCAAGCTTGCAGAACTCCAGAAGTCTTATACAGAAGCCAAGCCGTGGGGAACTTTTGACCGCGAGGCCTTAAAGAAGTTCAACGTCAAACTGTACTCGGTCACCAAAAAGGCTTTTGATCCAACGTGGAAAGACAATTATGCTCTGGAAACGATAAGCGAGGATTCCACAAAGGTTTATTTTGCTATTGCCGGCGATGCTGAAAACTTCCCTATCAAGGAAATTCCGATTCCGCAACGCACCGACACGGAAATAGAGGCCGATATGGACTCTCTCAACAGAGAACTTGAAGCTCATATCAATGAACTTTCAGACCGCAAGAAAGATATCCCCGGTATTCAGAAAGAGATTAATAATCTATACTCAGAACTCAGCCTATATCTTGCTGGAGCTACTGGGCAGAAAAGCGTAGAGAATAGCATCGTCATATTCGAAGGCTATGCTCCACAGGAGATACAGGATAGCCTATGCGAAGCACTTGATAAGATGGATGTGTACTACATCAAAGAGAAGGCCACATCCGAGGACAAGCCCCCTATCAAGTTGAAGAACAACGCATTTGTCCGTCAGTTCGAGCCTCTCACCAAGATGTATGGTATGCCAGTATATGACGAGTTCGACCCGACCATATTCTTAAGTATCTTCTATCTGCTGTTCTTCGCCATGTGTATGGGAGATGCAGGATACGGTATACTTCTTATAGCCATAGGTCTTGTACTTCGCAAGAAAAAAGGCGGCCTCGCAGATATGTGGAGTCTGATCGTTACCCTCGGTGGCGGCACACTCGTAGTAGGTCTGATTATGGGCACTTTCTTCGGAGTCAACCTATACGAACAGAGTTGGATTCCATCATGGATGAAGAAATGCATGATAGTCGGCGACGTCACCGTAGGCAGCGCCTCCTACTCGAAGCAGATGATTCTCTCGCTTGGAATAGGTGTATTGCATATATGTCTGGCCATGATAACGAAGACAGTATGGTCAATAAAGCGCAACGGATTCAAGCATAGCCTCAGTACCATTGGGTGGACACTGCTCATAGTAGGCTCCATCATCGGGCTGTCAGTAGGACTCACTGGTATCATTTCCGAGACAGCGATGAAGTTCCTCCTTATAGGCATAGCCGCCATATCCGCCCTCGGCATATTCATATTCAACAAATGGGGACGCTCGCCTATCGTGAATATCGGAGCCGGACTCTGGGACACATACAATATGGCTTCTGGACTCATGGGCGATGTGCTGAGTTATGTACGACTCTATGCCCTCGGACTATCGGGAGGCATGCTCGGACAGACCTTCAATCTCATTGCAGATATGGTCAAAGGCACAGATCCTACATGGCAGTGGATTCCATTTGTGATAATTCTATTGTTCGGACATGTGCTTAACCTTGGGCTAAGTGCATTAGGCGCATTCGTTCACCCTCTGCGACTCAACTTCGTCGAATTCTTCAAGAACGCCGGATATGAAGGACAGGGAGTGGAATACAATCCAGTAAGAAAATAATTAAAACTCAAAAAAACACAATTATGCTCAACACAATTCTCGGTTATCTCGGACTCGGACTTATGTTTGGTCTCGCAGCAATCGGATCTGCCATCGGCACTACCATCGCAGGAAATGCTGCCGAAGGCGCACTCAAGAAAGCTCCAGAGAAATCATCCACTTATATGATTCTCTCAGCCCTTCCTGCTACACAGGGACTTTACGGATTTCTCGGATTCATCCTTTGGAGGTCTAAGGACATCGCTGCAGCAGGACCTCTCTATTTCGGAATCGGAATAAGTGTAGGTATCGTATGTCTTATCTCCGCCATCCGCCAGGGTCAGGTATGCGCCAATGGTATAGTAGGAGTAAGCCAGGGACACAACGTCATGGTAAACACATTGATTTACGCTGCACTTCCTGAATTCTATGCAATCCTTGCATTGCTTACATCTATTCTACTTCCGACGCTGTAATAAACCTTCATGTACATAATCAAACGAGGGTGGCTGAAAGTCTAAAGACTAACAGTCACCCTCGTTTGATTTACAGCAAGACTACGATATGATCATCAGAAATTCAGCGCTATACCGATTCCATGGGTTTGTGGCCCCAGTGAAAGGTTCACAGAAGTCTGACCTATCTGAGCCACATTGAATCCGTTAGCCATCTTCCTCAGATGAGAGTCACCGACGCACCAGAGCACTACTCCAACGCCAGCGGCGACAGTGCACACAATGCATGAATACCCAAAAATCGAAGCCGTATCAAAAAGTTCGTTTGTCTGGCTTGTACTACCGGTAATAGTACCTTCAATTCCACCGGCAATAGCACCTCCGACCAGATAAGCAGCAAAGAATGCACCACTTGTCACCGCCAAAACCGAGCCGCTTATAGTAGTAATAATGCCGGCATTCTTCATCCTTGAATAATGAAGCCAATCATCTGAACTTTTCTGTCCAAAATTAGAAGATATGAAAGATAGAGAGGCATCCTTGCCGAGTTTCTCACCGTCAACCCTGAGCCACCGTCCGCTCTTTGTAATCGACTTTTCAACTGACTGCTGCACAAGACCATAAGGCTCGTCAGCACGTGCAACTCCCATAGAGAGAAAAATCCCTCCAATCAGAAGCACCAAATACAATACTAATGCTCTCATAACGCTTCTACAATACAAAATCAAGACAACTTCTTACAGCCGTAAAAGGCCTAACCTTTGTGTTAGCCACAGCCACATGGGCTGGATGTACTGCATAAGCCTTGAGAGCATCTTCAGACTCAAGGGTACAGTCAAGCATGACATCGGCATTCGATGAAGCAAGCCTTCCGTCCACATAGACCTTTACATCCACAAGACCAGGTACCACTCCGACAAGTCCCTCCAGCCCCTCTTTAATTCCAGCCTTTATTTCAGCTTTCTCAGCATCAGACAACTCACTTTTAAGTGTCCACAAGATGATATGTTTAACCATATTTGTTTTTTTCCAAATATAGGAATAAATACTGATTATGTGCAAAGTAACTATTCTATCTCCAAAGCCCTCATTGCGTTAAGCACAGCCAACACGGTAACACCGACATCCGCCACCACAGCCATCCACATGGTACCGAGACCCACTGCAGATAGCAGCAGAACACTCACCTTAACCACGATAGCAAACCATACGTTCTCCTTGGCAATACGCAGCGTACGCCTTGCAATCCTTATAGCCCGGACAATCTTGCTCGGCTTGTCATCCATCAGTACCACATCCGCAGCCTCAATGGCAGCATCACTGCCCAGTCCACCCATAGCAATACCAATATCAGCACGCTTCAGCACCAGAGCATCATTGATTCCATCGCCCACAAACGCAAGGCTCTTTCCTTCTGGTTTTCCCTTAAGAAGCTTTTCAACATAGTCCACCTTATCAACCGGAAGAAGTTCCGTATGACACTCATCAATACCCAGCCGTGCAGCAACATCCTCGCCCACTTCCTTCCGATCTCCAGTGAGCATCACAGTTTTCCGGACACCCAGAGACTTAAGTCCTAACACCGCTTCGGCACTGTCTTCCTTTATCTTGTCGTTGATAATAATATGGCCCACATAGACCCCATCCACAGCCACATGAATTATAGTACCCACCTTGTGACAGTCATGCCACTTGGCACCGATGCTGTCCATCATCTTCGAATTGCCAACACAGACAACCTGACCGTTGACCATGGCTCTAACACCCTGGCCGGATATCTCTTCCACATCAGATACCTCACATCCGTCACTCGCCTCCTGAGGAAATGCGTCCCGAAGTGCAGCACCGATAGGGTGCGTAGTATAATGCTCGACATGAGCCGCAAGATGCAGAAGTCGCTTCTCATCGAAGTGATCCGGATGCACCGCCTCCACTTCAAACTGACCATAAGTAAGGGTACCTGTCTTGTCGAATACTACCACGCCCAACTTAGCGAGAGCATCAAGATAGTTGCTTCCTTTTACAAGAATACCGTTGCGAGAGGCACCGCCGATTCCACCGAAGAAAGTCAGAGGAATGCTAATGACAAGCGCACAAGGGCAAGACACTACCAGGAAGATAAGGGCTCTGCCAAGCCACTGCGGAAAGGCTGATGCAAACCCGGAACCAGCGAAGCAAGGAGGCACAAGGGCGAGGGCAAGGGCAAGAAAAACAACTATAGGAGTATATATTCTGGCAAAACTCGTTATAAAGGACTCACTACGGGACTTGTTTTCGTCCGCATTCTCTACAAGGTTGATAATCTTGGACACCGTACTTTCCCCAAAGACTTTGGTTGTGCGGATTTCAATCACTCCAGTAAGATTGATACACCCAGATATAACATTGTCCTTCACCGTGACTTCACGAGGGACGCTCTCTCCGGTAAGAGCTATAGTATTGAGTGCTGACGCCCCCTCTATCACAACCCCATCAAGAGGGATCTTCTCACCAGGACGAACTACAATCGTCTCACCTACTGCCACTTCATCTGGTGATACAGAGATGACTTCCCCATTACGTCTGACATTAGCCACATCCGGGCGGATATTCATAAGATGAGAAATACTCTTGCGGCTCTGACCCTCGGCATAGCCTTCGAAAAGTTCTCCTATCTGGAAAAATAGCATCACGAACACAGCCTCCGGGAATTCCGTCTCGGAGCCGGGAAGAAATCCGATGCACAGAGCGCCGATGGTCGCAATGCTCATAAGGAAATGCTCATTGAACATATCCCCATGCGCTATCCCTTCTGCAGCTTCTTTCAGCGTGTCGTGACCGATAAGAAGATAAGGAATCAGAAATACAAGAAGCAACTGCCAAGTGGCAAGGTTGCACAATTTCTCCACAGCCACTGCAGTTCCAAGAAGCACCGACGTGATGACTATCAGCAATATCTGCCCCTTCATTCCACCATGCTCATGGTGGTGATGTTCATGACTATGCTCTTCAGAGCAGCAGTTGGCTCTATTCTTTTCCTTTGACATATCTTTTGAATTTTAATGCTGCAAAGATATGCCATCCCGCCTGCAACCGAGTTGCAAACCTCAAGGCTATCGGCTCAATGCTTCACGCCAAGAAAATCACTGAACTTGTATCCCCTGAAATCAGGTATCACTAAATCAGCATATTCTGCCACCTGTTCAGCTGGATTGGTAGTAGAAAGAGCCACAACCGTGGCACCTGACCCACGTCCAGCCATAAGTCCACTTATAGAATCCTCGAACACTACGGTGTGAGCCGCGTCGGCACCGAGCGCGGACATACCCTTCAAGTAACAGTCAGGAGAAGGCTTGGAAGCAGCAAAATCTTCGCTTGTCAGAATACGATCGAACAAACTGTTGAACTCCGGGTGACGACGGTACACATTAGACATCTTAGTCTTATCCGAACTCGTAACAACCGCCATACGCACCCCTTCACGCTTCAGCGAATCCAGGAAATCCTTAGCACCAGGGATATAGCCGAACGGCATCTTGCTTTCATAATCCATAAGCTGGGCAGTTATCCGAGCATGGTCCTCAGGGCGATAATTATCACCAAGTATCTTCACCAGTGTCTGTCCTTTGATAGTTATACCAAATCCTTTGACATCCAGATACTTCTCTCCCATCTTATCCCAGAACAGAGTATAATCCCCCTCGGAGTCAAGAATCACTCCGTCGAGGTCAAAAAGCGCAATATAATCCTTAATTCCACTCATATATCACTTGACTTTTACTATTACAGCATCCCTTGACGGCACGCTTACTACCACTTCCCTGCCTCCACAGACCGGCACATCCTCGGGAATCCATACCCCAGTATGAACCTCTCTATCAGAGAAATTGCAGAACACAAGCCATGCCTGACGGCTATCGAATCTTAAAAAGCAGAAATGGCTTGTCACATCAAACCCCTCATGGCCTTTATTGCAATAGCACAAGTCCCAGCATTTTCCTTTTCTGAATACAGGTTTCTGCGCCAATTCAAGCCACCTACGGTATCGGTCAAGCACAGCCGATTCCCTCTCGTCAAGAACGTGACGACCATTGACATAAGCATTCAGATCCACTATAGCACGAGGCTTGGTCCAGCTGAATATCGAAGTTCTTCCGTCATCACTTTCAGAAGCATCCTCCCCAAGTTCCTGTCCAAAATAAAGCATAAAGGAAGCGTCATTGAACAGCATCGAAGCGGCAAGCAGAGGGTACGCCCTCTCTGCGGAGCCAAGGCAGAAGCGGGAAGCGATACGCTGCTCATCATGGTTCTCAAGAAAATTCAGCATACGAGGCTGCAAGTCAGAAAGAAACTGCCAGTTCCACGTAAGGGACTCGGCCGTACAGGAATACTTTCCTATGGATATAAGGCTGTCGTACATGCCTGACTTATCATATAGGAGATCGAACCCTTCATACTCCACGAAACTACGATAATTGCTCTTGTCATACACCTCCGCCACGAATAGAGTCCCTGGAAACTCCTTTTTAATCTCAGAAATCAGTCTTTTCTGAGGCTCCTGCGGCACAAGCTCTACCATATCGCAGCGAAATCCATCTACTCCCAGCGATGCCCAGAATCGAAGAGCATCCAGAGCCGCATCAAAAGTCTCAGGAACACTCCAGTCATTCTTCAAGGTATCTGTCCAGTCTCCGTCACAATAGCCATACTGCTTCATTCCACCATGATAGTCACAAGCCACATGATTGGGGATGAAATCCGTCAAGATCTTAATGCCGTTACGATGTGCTCGACGGACAAGAAGCTCAAACTCATGTACCCTCTCTTCCTCATTGTCAGCCATATACGGATTAACATCCTTCCAGTCAGTAACCGAATATGGACAGCCAGGATTGCCTTTGACAAAGCTCTTACCGCTCGCATGGCGCGGAATTCCTGTAAGCCAGAGGTAGTCTACGCCTAAAGAAGAAAGATATGCAAAAGTCTTATTGTTCCATGCAGAAAAATGCCCGTTTCCCCATAAGCGGGCCATAGCCTGATAAATAATCTGTTTCATAAAAATACATCAGAACGGATAACCGACTCCAAAATGAATAGTATAGTTGTTGACGCCCTTGAGCCAACGTGACGGACCGATCCACCTCTGCCCCTCAGGCTGCGAAGGATCATGAAGTTTGACACCAAGGTCAACACGAATAAGGATAAAGTCCAGGTTGAGCCTTAATCCAGCCCCCCAGTCAGCAGCTATGGACTTTGGAAACGCACCTGATAGCGAATCCATTCTCCAGATGTTTCCAGCCTCAGCGAACATGGCACCCTCCAGTTTCCAAAGCAGTTTGAAACGCAATTCCGCATCAAGTTCCAGTTTCAGGTCACCTGTCTGACTCGGAATCACGAAAGACTCATCCACCGCACTGAATCCCGGACCAAGGGTGCGAACCTGCCACCCACGCATACTGCTGGCTCCGCCGCAATAGAATTGTTTCTCAAAAGGAAGAGCAGAAGAATTGCCATAAGCCTTACCCACGCCTGCGACAAAACGCATTGCAAGCGACACCCCGTTCCATTTGCCTAAGCCAAAAGACCGTCCAAGCTGGATTTCCGAGCGGACATACTGATTGTATGGAAGTCCGAGCAGCGTGTAATGTCCATCGGAGGATGGAAGCACTTTATTGAAAAGCGAGACCACATTTCCAGCCAAATCCACCGAATATCTCACAAACCCATAAGGGGCCTTAGGAACTATTGAAGCATCGGTCGTGTAGTAAAGGACAGAGCCGAGTCCAAGGTCAAATTTATCAGAGTATGAGTCCCAGAGGTACGGATTGGCCATCAAGGTCTCCCGGAAACTATCACTGAGTTTGTACAGTTTCACTAGACCAAACTGGACAGGATAAACCTGATAATAGAAGTTCTCGCCCACACGGCCGGAATACCCGAAAGAAACGTTGCCGATGGTCCTTCTGTATTCTGGTCTGTTCTGATAGTTGTACGACGTCTTGATCTCTGTGCGTGGGATGAAGCGACCCTTGATTTTCCGCAACGGATACCCAAGAGCCCTTGGGAAACTGATGCCAGCAGATATACCCCACTCGGAAGATTTTACGTTGGTCCCAGGCATAAACTGCCAGTTACCTGTAAATCCGAGATTAAGCCACTCGCCTCCGCCAAATACATTCTTGTGGTAATAATTGAGCTGAGGAGAAGCGCCAAACAGCCCCGAAGAGTTGGAAGATAACTCAAGATTGACCTTATATCCGACCATATCACCCCCGCTAAGTTTGATCCGACAGTCCACATACGCACTATCCGATGGAGTCATCTCTATATTGACTCCTCCGAACATATTCAATGCAGAAAAGCGATAATATGTCGTATTCACCACATCTTCACTATAATATGTCCCTGGCTTTATCTTATTGAAATCCCTCAGCAGCCCCGGGCGTACATATATGTCGGAAGGATGCATAATATCCACATTGCGGATACGATATTTCACTATTGGGGACTCATTGTCTGGATTGTCGCTCCTCGTATAGCCCTTTATCTTGTAGTGGAGTACAGTCTGACCGGACAACGTATCAGCCTCGAAGAAATAGTGGTTCTTGTTGAAGTTATAATATCCCTTATTCCGGAAATATGCGGAGCCTCTCACCGTCTCACTCTCAAGAAGCTTTTCGGAAAGGAAGTCACCAGGGTGCACCGTCATGTTCAGACTATCCAGGCTGAAATCCTCAGCAAACTCACCTGGAGGGATGTCGTATTCGATGCGGTCTATCGCTTTTCGCTTCCCTGGGTCCACCACATAAGTCACCTTGGCCACACGCTTTTTGGTTCTTACGACTCCTGCCACCTTCGCGTCATAATACCCCAGATAATGCAGGTGCTCCACCATACTCTCACTGGACTTGTCCACGAGCGTAGAGTCAAAAACAACCGGAGCCGTACCAAAGAACTCCCACACTCCGTTAATGCCTCGACCGCTGCCATTGGACCAATTGTAGACTGAAATCAGCGGGTTCCACCCGAAGATGGATCCATTAGGCTGCTGGCGGATAGATGACTGGAGTTCAGAAACACTGATTTTCTCACCACCGACAATCTTGATGTCATTTGAAGCAAGACGGCGCTCCCCTCGCGGCACCAGACGAGTGGTGCTACACGAAGCAAACGTCAAGAGTGCGACCAATATTATTATTCTACACCTCATCTTCTACGAAATTCTGACAGCGTCACGGCAGTGGCCACAGCCACGTTCAAGGACTCAGCACCACTCTGAGCAAACGACGGGATGCGAAGTCCTGCGCTCAACTCCCTCCGCACGGCCTCACTTATACCGTTTGACTCATTTCCCATAACCACAAGAGATGAGCAGCTGAGCCGCGAAGTATAAATAGACTCTCCGTCAAGAAGCGTCCCATAGACAGGGCGCCCCACAGAACGGAACTGTCTGCATAGAGAAGGGATGTCCGCTTCTATCGTTTTAACTCGGAATATAGATCCCATGGTTGCCTGTACCACTTTCGGAGAATAGATATCCGTACAGTCAGCGGACATAAATACGGCTGATACACCGAACCAGTCAGCCACTCGCAGAATCGTGCCCATATTGCCTGGATCCCTGACAGAATCAAGAGCAAGGCATAGACCCTCAGGGCAGTCTCTATGTCCAGTCGCGCACTGTCCTGTGCGCAGCCATGAAGGGATACGCACCAGCGCCAGCACAGGAGAAGGAGTAGAACAGAAGGAAATTCTCGACATAGCCTGCTCGCCCACCTCTTCCTGTCGGTATATAGCCTCCACCTCGTACGCTGATGCCATTGCCTCGCGTACAAGTTTCTCACCCTCCACCACGAACAATCCATGCTCATCTCTGAACTTCTTGTCCTTCAGAGAGCGAATTAGTCTAATCTGCGCGTTTGTCAAACTGTCCATCCCTTATATATATTACGCCTACAAGGCCGGTATGACCTTTTCCATCTGAGTACCTCGAGATCCTTTCAGAAGAATAAGATACCCTTCTATGTTGCACGAACGCAAGAACTCACAGAGACACTCTGAAGACGGAGCCCATACGAAACGAGGAACACTTTCAGAATGGCACTGACACTCTTCCTTACAAGCAGGATGCTCCATACGCACTGCCAGACCTTCTGGCTCCACCACACCATATTCCAGTCCACAGTCGTCGAGCGCCTTACGGAATTCATCCCCCACAAGCATTACGCATTCCAGAGTACCGCTGGCCTCTGCGGTTTCTTCCTTAGCAGAGTCTGCGGAAGGGGTCTGCGGAGCGGAGAGCCTGCGGAGCAGGCTGGCGTGCTCCCGGAGGGAGTCCGCCCCGAGCTCGCGCATCTCTCCGAGAAGCGCGATGCCCGGCGTCTCCGCTCCTCCAAGCATCGTAAAGAAACTGTCCAATGCCGCAGCCATAGAAGTCGGATTGGCATTGTACGCATCCACTATCAATACATTCTTCCCTGTACGTCTCATCTCCGACCGCTTGTTGTCCGGTTCGAAAGACTCTATCGCATTCACAGCCTCCTCCCTCGGTACTCCGAAATAATCTCCTACCGCCAAAGCAGCCATTACGTTAGGAGCATTGTACGCACCAATCAGATGAGTAGAGATGACCTTCCCATCCAGCTCAATACGAAGAAACGGCACCTCCGCTGTAGCAGGAAGGACCTTTGCACCCTGATACCCGACACCATAGCCGAAGCAATGGCATGGCTGCTTCGAAGCCTCATCCTTAAGCACAGGATCATCTTCATTGAGGAAGATAAGGGAACCCTTACGCCCTCCGAGCCATTTGTAAAGCTCAGTCTTCGCAGCCACAACCCCCTCGAATGATCCGAAACCGAGCAGGTGCGCTTTCCCGACATTGGTAATAAGACCATAGTCAGGCTGACTCACCCTGACAAGCTTGGCAATATCATCCGGATGGTTCGCACCCATTTCTATGACCGCAATCTCCGTATCAGGACGAATGGAAAGAAGAGAAAGTGGGACGCCGATATCATTATTGAAATTGCCTTGGGTTGCAGTCACACGATACTTGCAGGCAAGCACAAGGCTGATGAGGTTCTTGGTAGTCGTCTTACCATTAGTCCCTGTAAGGCCAATGACAGGAAGAGCTCCTCCCTTCACATGCGTACGATGCCACACGGCGAGATCCCTAAGCGTAGCATACGAGTCCTCAACCTTGATAATTCTTTCATCGTCCGGCAATTCCGACCTGTCCGCCACAGCATAGCAAGCCCCAGCCTCAAGAGCAGCGAGCACGTAGTCATTACCATCAAAACTATCACCCTTTAGGGCAAAGAACATTTCTCCTCCCTTAATCTGTCGGCTGTCCGTAGTCACGTGGCAGTCACAGTCACAATAGCGTCTGTATAATTCCTCGGCAGTCATAGGCATATCTATTTTACACCAGTACTTCCAAATCCACCCTCACCCCTTTCGGAAGAGGAAAGACTCTGACACTCATCCCATTCGATGCATTCATGCCGGGCAAGTACAAGCTGTGCTATACGCTCTCCCCTTTCCACCACAAATGTCTCACTACTCAGATTGACAAGAATCACACAGACCTCACCGCGATAGTCCGCATCTATGGTTCCGGGAGCATTAAGCACCGTAACACCCTTCTTTGCAGCAAGTCCGCTGCGAGGGCGCACCTGCACCTCATATCCTTTAGGGATCTCAAGGAAGAGCCCAGTCGGCACAATAACCCTCTGAAGAGGAGCGATACTAATGGGAGTCTCGTTGTTCGCACGGACATCCATCCCCGCGGCCAAAGGAGTAGCATATTCAGGAAGCGCGTTTCCACTCTTGTTGATCACTCTGACTTTCATATTGTTGAATATTATTTTCTTGCCATGTTATATAGTACAGCAGCCACTACCCCGAACACCAGGTTTGGTATCCATAGCGCAATCCCCGGCGGAAGCGTATCGGTATAGACGAACATCTCACTGAAGCGCAAGAAAAGGATATAAGTAAATGCTAAGGCAATACCGATACCTATGTTCCATCCTATCCCGCCCCTTTTCTTACGCGACGACAGCGCCACCCCCATAATAGTGAGGATAATCGCCGAGAAAGGAAGCGCAAGACGGCGGTGCTTCTCCAGTTTGGCGAACATGGCGTTGTTGTCCCCGCGCATTGCTTGTGTGGCTATCAGATCGTTGAGCTGACGGGCATCAAGAGCCTCCACGGTCTTCTCGTTGTTGAAAAGATCCTTTATCTTCAGTTCGATCACTGTATCTATCTTCTCCTTGAAAACCACATGGTCACCAAGCCCTTCAGAATAGTCGCGTACAAACACACGCTTCATGTGCCAGCCCGCCATGGTGCTGTCCCACACCGCAGACTCTGCACTGACCTTCCTCACGAGTTTATTGTCCTTGATGTCCTCTATGGTGAACTTGTAAGCCGTGTTGTTCCATTTGCTAAAGGACTCTATGTATACGTATTGCCCGGGCGTTATCTGATAGTGCAGATTCTTGAGGTTGAACGAGTTGGCGCTTGTCTTGACATACTTGGTCTCGAACGCCACTCGCTTCACGTTGGACTTAGGGATAACGAAAAGGTTGAGCCCGAGGGAAAACAGTGCTATCAGAGAAGCTGTGGCCACATACGGAACCATCATCCTTCGATAGCTCACCCCGCATGACAATATGGCTATTATCTCCGAGTTCGACGCCATCTGGGAAGTGAAGAAAATCACCGTAATGAACACGAACAGTGGCGAGAACATGTTGATGAAGTACGGTATGAAGTTGAGATAGTAGTCGAAGATAATTTCATGAAGCGGAGCCTTGTTCTCCACGAAATGATTGATCTTCTCAGACACGTCAAAGATGATGACTATCCCTATGATCAGCACAAGCGACGCGAAGAAAGTAAGCAGGAACTTCTTCGATATGTACCAGTCTATTTTCTTCAGTCCAAGCATATTACAGTCTTGTCGTCAGTCTTTTAACCGTATCATCCTTCCATGAAGCGAAATCTCCGGCTTCTATATGCACGCGCGCCTGACGCACAAGGTCAAGATAGAACGAGAGGTTGTGCTCGCTCGCAAGCATGCCGGCAAACATCTCCCCAGCCACGAACAAGTGATGCAGGTAGGCACGTGAATAGTTGTGATCCACGAATGAGCACCCGTCCGGGTCTATCTCAGTGAAATCATCCGCCCACTTGGCATTTCTCATATTCATGATACCGTTCCATGTGAAAAGCATTCCATTGCGGGCATTACGGGTTGGCATCACACAGTCGAACATATCCACACCCCTTGCTATTCCCTCAAGGATATTGGCAGGAGTACCTACCCCCATAAGGTATCTCGGGCAGTCAGAAGGCAGCAATGGACACACAAGTTCGAGCATCTCATACATTTTCTCAGTAGGCTCTCCCACAGCCAATCCACCGATAGCATACCCCTCTGCACCGATCTGCACAGCATGGTCCACCGCCTCCCGCCTTAGGTCCGGATACACACACCCCTGCACAATCGGGAAGAAAGTCTGCGAATATCCGTACAACGGCTCCGTCTCACGGAACCGGGCAGCATACCTCTCAAGCCAGCTTTTGGTCAAATCCAGACTCTTACGGGCATACGCATGGTCCGCATCTCCCGGGCAGCACTCATCAAGCGCCATCATTATATCAGCGCCTATAATACGCTGCGTATCCACATTGTTCTCTGGAGTAAATACGTGCCTTGAGCCATCTATGTGGCTTCTGAAAGTACATCCCTGAGGGGTCAATTTGCGGATGGGAGACAATGAGAATACCTGAAACCCGCCGCTATCCGTGAGGATAGGCCTGTCCCAGGACTCAAACTTATGAAGTCCTCCCGCAGCCCTGAGTATGTCAAGTCCCGGACGAAGATACAGGTGATAAGTATTGCCCAGGATTATCTCCGCCTTGATATCCTCTTTCAAGTCACGATGATACACGCCTTTTACAGAGCCGACGGTCCCTACAGGCATAAAAATAGGGGTATGAATATCCCCATGATCAGTATGGATGATACCGCATCTCGCATCCGAGTGCGGGTCCGATGCTATCTTTTCGAATTTCATTCTTCAAAGATAGCAATAATCCCACAAAAAACGTTTATTTTTGCATCTCAACTTTCGTGGCATCAGAGCACGCTTTGGATGTTCGGCTACATCGTTGTTGACATTAAAAGATAATCAATAATGAAGAAAATTTCATCTGTCAGCATCAGGCTGATTCTGCTCAACTTCCTGGAATTCGCAGTGTGGGGAGCTTACTTGACATCCCTTGGACGGTACCTCGGAGGCATCGGTATGGGTTCTCAAATCAAATGGTTCTTCGCCATGCAGGGTATCGTGTCGATTTTCATGCCTGCGCTCATGGGCATTCTCGCTGACCGCAAGATCCAGGCACAGAAAGTCCTCTCCCTCTGCCACGGACTCGCAGGCATATCCATGATTGCGGCTGGAGTGTATTGTCTCAATGCAGGGGCAGCCGTACAGTTCGCTCCGCTTTTCACACTTTACAGTCTGAGCGTGGCGTTCTACATGCCAACCATCGCGCTTGTCAACTCAGTGGCATACAATGCCCTTGAGAAAGCCGGGATGGATCCAGTCAAGGATTTCCCGCCCATCAGGGTCTTCGGCACCATAGGATTCATCATCAGCATGCTGACCACCAACTTCCTCAAGATAGGAGGCGTGGCTATGCAGGACTCATTCACACAACTTATGTCCTCAGGTATACTCAGCCTCTTACTGTGCGGATATGCGCTTACCATGCCGGCATGCCCTACCAAGAAAGGAGAGAGCACAAGTCTTGCAGACAGCCTCGGCCTCAAGGCCTTCTCCCTTTTCAAGGACAGACAGTTCGCCATATTCTTCATCTTCTCCATGCTGCTCGGTGCATCCCTTCAGATAACCAACGGCTATGCCAACACTTTCCTTGGCTCATTCGGAGACAATCCGGCTTATGCAGACACGTTCGCAGTAAAGAACTCCAACGCACTCATCTCCATATCGCAGATTTCAGAGACCTTGTGTATCCTGCTCATCCCATTCTTCATGAAGAGATATGGTATCAAGAAAGTCATGCTCATCGCCATGTTTGCATGGGTATTCCGTTTCGGATTCTTCGGCCTTGGCACACCTGATATGCCGGGAGTGCTTCTGTTCATCCTCAGCTGCATAGTGTACGGAGTGGCTTTTGACTTCTTCAACATATCCGGCTCGCTCTATGTCAACGAGAATGCCCCGAAGGACATCCGGTCTTCCGCCCAAGGTCTTTTCATGCTCATGACCAATGGTCTCGGTGCCACATTCGGAACGCTGGCCGCCGGAGAAGTAGTGGATGCATGCGTCTACAATGCCGCTACCCCATCATGGTCCACAGCATGGTACATATTCGCCGCCTATGCCCTCGTGGTGGGAGTGCTCTTCATGTTCTTGTTCAAAAGCCCTACCAAGCAGATGACCACCACCAAATAATCCTGGACATCCCGTCTATCGATTATCAATATTTTACTCGTTTATTTTGAAAAAATAAGCGAGTTTTTTAAATTTGTGGCGGCAAGCTGGAAACAGCTAATTATTAAATATTTATATTAATCAAACAGTTATGAACAACACTGAAATTTCAAAGAGGGGGGGGGTATCCTATATCGCTCCCAAGTGCGAGACTATTGAGCTCGACACCCAATCCACCATCTGCCAGGGCAGTGCAGGTACATTTGACATAAACCCATGGGAGAATGACGACCTCGGACTGGACTTCTAATCTTAATCAACGACAGCAATGAAAAGACAGATTCTTACTTTAGGTGCCATCTGCGCAGCAGCATTCACCTTCACCAATTGTAGCAAGGAAGTCGCAGAGCCACAAGCCCCTGCCACCCAAGGCACACCATTTGAAATCATCGCATCCACAGCCGACACCAAGACCACCAATGATGGTCTCAACACCATATGGGCTAAAGATGATGCGCTCAACGTATTCCACGCCGAGGCAGGTACCACCACCTACGGCACCAACGACAAGTTCACATTCTCCGGAGCCGACAACAAATTCACCGGCACGCTCGAGACCGCCCTTGAAAGCGGCAAGAGCTACGATTGGTATGCGCTGTATCCTGTAAACGAAAACACCAAATATGCCATTACCACTCCTGCGGGAGCTAAAGATGGTGATGGATGGGCTTACATTGGACATTCGAAAGGTGCTACGCAAAATGGCTATAATAGCACTGCTCACTTGTCAGAGACTCTTTGCCCTCTTTATGGCGTAGCAAAATCCATCAGCGCTGATGCAGCAGTAAAGCTTGATATGAAGCACATTGCTTCAGTAGTAAAGGTCGTTGTTACAAATGCAAATGAAGAGCCCCTCACTGTAAGCAGCATTACATTTACTGCTCCTGAAGATATAGTTGGGTCATATTATATTGACTTCACAGGTACAGAAGCCATTTGCAAAGCCACCAGTGAAAGCTATACATATAAAGATGCAACCCTAAATGTTACTGGCGGTACAGCCCTCGCTAAAGGAGAGTCAGCAGCCTTCTATATTCCTATCAAGCCTTTCAAGGCCGCTGCCAACAAGCTCGCTATCGCAGTGAACGGATATGAGAAGACCCCTACCAGCACAGCAGAAGTAGAGTTCAAGGCTGGCAAGATCGAAGCAGTGAATTTCAAGTATGATAAGGTAATATCATCATCACCATATGTGACCACTTATACAAGCAACGTTACCATGACCGCCAGCTCAAATGCAACTGCCGCCAAGGTTGTAATTAGTGGCACAGAATATGATGCTATCAAAGCAGGAGCATCAAAGAAAGCAGGGACAATGACTATTACAGTTCCAGCAGGAGCAACAAAACTGCATATACATGTTGCTGGATGGAACGGTGATAATTCCTCCATTTCTATTTCTGGCGCTACCGTATCAAAAAATGAAATTAAACTTTCATCAGATGACGGAGTTGCCAATAACTCTCCTTTTACCTTAAAAGGAAACCCAGCAAACTACTATTATGAGATTGGCCTCTCCGGTATTGAAGCAGAAACGACACTCACTCTGACGGCCAAAAACACCAATAAATGCCGTTATGTAGTCTTCGGAGTTAATGCCAAATGACCATCTTCCGGCGGGTCCGGCGGTGGCGGATCCACGGAAGACCGTGAACCGACCGCTTCAGTCTCCAACGGAGATTACACGATAACGAGTTCGACAGGGGCAACCCTGTCGGGCTCATTTTCTGAAGCGAGTTCTGTTCCGGTGGAGGCAGGCTTCTATTGGGGCTCATCCTCCAACTCATTGACAAATCATGTTGTGGCCAGTGTATCCGGCTCGACAAGCGGGACGTTCAGTGCTTCATTGACCGGTCTCTCTGAAGGCCAGACCGTAGTCTATCAGGCCTATGTGAAGGTCAAGGGCAGCGGAGCACATTCGGACGAGGAGCATGTGGTCTATGCTTCGGGCACTAAGTTTTTCAAGATGGGCAGCGGATCTTCAATTCCAGCTGCAGGTGCGGGATGGCTCGAACTCCCGGGGAGGACTGAAGGCTCGCATTATATCACCAACACGCTTCGGGCAGGCGGCGCACGCAATTACACGCACCTCTACGATACCGAGAAATGCACCTCTCTCTGGACAGCTTATCCGCTGTATGCCAGCGCGATGGGGGAACTCAAGCGGCCAGAGAATTGGTCTTATAACCCTGGAATAGATGAGAAGTATCAGGTCAATCTGTGCGGCGGCAGTTATACTAATTATTCTCGCGGACACATGATTCCCAACGGCTCTCGCAACGGAATACGTGCGATGCAGGTGCAGACTTTCCATGTCACCAACTCTGTACCGCAGAGGCAGAATAAATTCAACGGAAGCATCTGGGCGCGGCTTGAGAATGCGCTTCAGGGTATGGCTACCTCCTCAAAGGACACTGTCTACATCGTCACAGGTGTAGCATTCAACAAGGTGGGAGAAAACAAGAGCATCAGCACTACCAAGGCCAAGAATGACTCGAAGGTTATCCCTGTCCCGAACTACTTCTACAAGGTGGCGCTAAAAGTCAAAAGAAGCGGGCAGGAGATCACTTCGGCAAGCACTGTGGGAGTGTGGATGGAACATAGGGACTATAACGAAGGGGAAGAGTATGATGACTTCGCTGTCTCTGTAGACCAGATCGAGCAGTGGACTGGAGTGGACTTCTTCGTCAATCTCCCGGACGCCATAGAGAATGTGGTTGAGACGAATAGCAGCTGGAGCGAGTTCGCCAAGTTCTGATGCAAGAAAGGGCTTGGAAAGAGGCCTCGCGAAAGATGATTGCTGTGGGGCTGATTACAACTTTGTAATCAGCCCCACTTTCATTATAACATTCTGTGCGAAATCAAGGCTTTTGCGGTACGCGAGAGATTTTCGAAGCATTTTGTAATGAGCATCGCGTCTTCGCGAATGGGATACTAACCGTCTTATCTCGCACTACCATTTCATGGAGGAGAGGACAAAGGACTTGACAGAACCGACAATTATTATTACACTCGCGGAGTTAGGTAGGTTCTCCAAGCTAAAAAGCAGGAACTCGCGGAGTCGAAAACCTATTCTTTATCAATGGTGTAATATGCAATATGGGTCTCCCTGTTTTTTCGCAAAGTTAATTCCCTGTTTT